>Ga0105162_1000187_pt1 | contig 42039 bp, 42 predicted proteins | sample JNZ201metaG_FD_81532 | JGI IMG/M metagenome (GOLD analysis project Ga0105162, IMG submission 81532) | Hot spring microbial communities from Jinze hot spring, China to study Microbial Dark Matter (Phase II) - JNZ 20120812A | ecosystem: Environmental > Aquatic > Thermal springs > Hot (42-90C) >...
CAGAACTAGTGAGCTGCTTTTAACGGTTTTTCGACCCAGGGGCCGAGTTTAACGGCGATCGGTCGTTTAACACGAGGTCTCAGTTCTCGTGCTGTCCCCACGTCAGGATCTCAAGGTAGCCCGGGCCGGATTCGAACCGGCGTCTCCGGGGGTCCCCTCCTGAGGGATCCAGAGCCCGGAATCCCTGATCCCACCTCCGGCCAGGTGGTTTGACCGCTAGACGACCGGGCTACCCGGATCCATGTGACCACGGGTCCATTTTAACTTACCAGAGGTGAGGATGGAGGACGTTGACGGCTGAGGAGGAGGGACAGAGTGGGAAAAAGCAACAAAAATCGAGGGACCGTGGATCTAGATCCAGCTTCCCTTCTCGCGGATCTCCTTGGCTGCGGCCTCTATCGCCTTGACGATGTTCACGTAGCCCGTGCAGCGGCACAGGTTCCCCGAGATGCCCTTCCTGATCTCTTCCCTGGTCGGGTTCGGGTTCAGCTTCAGGAACCCCAGGGCAGCCAGTATCATCCCGGGAGTGCAGTAGCCGCACTGGAGCGCGTGGTGCTCCCAGAACGCCTTCTGGAGCGGATGCAGCTCGCCGTTCTTGGCGAGGCCCTCTATGGTGATGATCTCGGCGCCGTCGGCCTGGACTGCGTAGAGCGTGCATGACTTCACCGCCCTCCACTCGTTCCCCCAGGTGCCCTTCATCAAAACGGTGCAGGCTCCGCAGTTGCTGGTGTCGCAGCCGATGTGGGTCCCCGTCAGACCGACAACGTCCCTGATGTAGTGAACGAGGAGAAGCCTCGGTTCGACCTCGTGGGAGTACTCGACGCCGTTGATCTTCACCCTGATCGGGACCTTCGCTTGCGGCACGGGTCCCCGGGCCCTGCGCTGGACGGTCCTCACCGCGGCCCTCCGAGCCATGTCACCTCACCACCGCCGCCTCCGGCTTTAGAAGTTTCGCGCGCTCACAGGCCTCGACCAGCGCCCTCCTGACGAAGACCTTGGTCACCTCGCGCTTGTACTCGACGCTCCCCCTGAGGTCCGCACTGGGTTCCGACATCGCGGCTGCCTTCTCCGCAGCCTCCCGGATCAGGTCCATCGTGGGAACCTCGCCCTTCAGGACCTTCTCGGCATCGGTCGCCCTGAACGGCCTCACGTGAACCGCACCCACGGCGATGGAGACGTCGGCGATCTCCCCCTTCCTTCCCGGAACGACTATCACGGCCGTGTTGACGGTCGCGAAGTCTCCGGCCTTCCTCTCGAACTTCTTCCAGGACCAGCCGTGGTTGGACGGCGGAACCGGGACCTGTATCTCGGTAAGGATCTCGTGGGGCTTGAGCGCTGTTGTGAAGGGACCGAGGAAGAACTTGGTCGCCGGGATCTTCCTCTGGGCCCCGCCGTTGGCCACGAAGGTCGCGTTGAGCGCGAGCATCACCACGGGCCAGTCCGCTGCTGGATCCGCGTGGGCGAGGGATCCGCCGATCGTTCCCATGTTCCGGACCTGCATGTCACCTATCCACTCGGCCGCGGCCGGCATTATCGGGACCACCTTCTTCAGCTCTGCGGAGTGCTCGATCTCCGCGTGCCTGGTCAGCGCTCCTATCCTCACCGTCTTACCGGCCACCTTGATGTAGGCGAGCTTCGGCCTCAGGTACTTCAGGTCCACCACGACCTGAGGGTTCGAGAGCCTCAGCTTCATCAGCGGCACCAGGCTGTGACCTCCCGCGAGGACCTTCGCCTCTCCCTTGTACTTCCTCAAGATGCTGACCGCCTCCTGAAGCGTCTTGGGTGCCACGTACTCGAACGAACGCGGTATCAAGCGCATTTCTGCCACAATTCCAGAGCTCATAAGGATTTCGCGGCACCCATCGGGCCCGAAAGCATTTACACCGGCCCTCACACACTTGAAGTGCATGCAGCCCGGTGGAGCTCCGCAGAGGAGGGGAAGGGTTGACAGGTACGTCGGCGTGGTGGAGCGGGTCGAGCGGTACGAGTTCGTCGACGACCTGGGGAACGTGATCAGGAAGGCGAGGGAGGCGAGGTTCCTCACGCGGGAGCAGCTGGCGGAGATGGTCGGCGAGAAGGTCTCAACGATCAGGAGGATCGAGAACAACGAGCTCAAGCCCTCCTTCGAGCTGGCGAGGAAGCTGGAGAGGGTTCTCAAGGTGAAGCTGCTGGTGGAGGCTACCGACGAGGTCTTCGAGCGGGCTGTGAGCAAGGCCCAGAAGAGGGGCCTCACCATAGGCGACGTTCTGGGAGATCGGTTGAAGAGCGAGGACCTGTAAATCGATGAGAGGGTGGTCGGCTTAGCGTCGAGCAGGAGGGTCGCGATCGTCCACAGGTACTACCCCTGGGAGAGCGAGAACCTCGACGAGCTGGAGGAGCTTTGCAGCACCGCCGGGTACGAGGTCGTTTACCGGCTCGCCCAGCGCCGCTTCCCTCACCCGCTCTACAACATCGGTCCTTCCAAGCTCGCGGAGCTGAAGGAGGCCGTCAGGAGGCTGGGGATCTCCAAAGTGATCTTCGAGAACGAGCTTAAGCCGGTCCAGGAGTACAACCTGGCGAAGGAGCTGAACGTAGAGGTCATCACCAGGGTCAGGCTGATACTGGAGATCTTCGCGATGCACGCGACGAGCCTCGAGGCCAACCTCCAGATCAGGCTGGCTTCCCTGAAGTACGAGCTTCCAAGGGCGAAGGAGAAGGTCAGGCTAGCGAAGCAGGGCGAGCAGCCGGGATTCCACGGCCTCGGAGCCTACGAGGCGGACGTGTACTACGAGGAGGTGAAGCGGCAGATCCAGACGCTGACGAGGAAGCTCGAGGAGATCAAGCGGAGGAAGAGCTGGGAGAGCAGGGCCCGTAGGAGCACGGGGATACCGACGGTCTCCCTCGCGGGGTACACCAACGCCGGCAAGTCCACGCTCTTCACCCGGCTCACCGGTTCGCCGACCGAGATATCGGACGCGATGTTCACGACGCTCTCCACGAAGAGGAGGACGATGCGGGTCAACGGCAGGCCCGTCAACCTCTCGGACACGGTGGGTTTCATCAGGAACGTCCCGACACTGCTGATCTCGGCCTTCATGTCGACGCTGATGGAGATAGCGGAGTCCGATGTGGTGCTGCTGGTGGTGGACGCCTCCGACCCCGTCGAGGAGGTCCGGACGAAGTTCGAGGTCTCCTACTCGACGCTTCACCAGATCGGCGCAGGTCACCTGCCGATGGTGGTGGCGCTGAACAAGATCGACCTGGTCTCCGGCGAGGGGCTCAGGAGGGTGCTGGAGGAGGTGGACTTCAAAGGACTGCCGGTCGTGCCGATCTCCGCGCAGCGCGGCGATGGCATCCCCCAGCTGCTCGACGAGATAGAGCGTTACCTGCCGAGGCTCGTCAGGCTCGAGGCGAGGCTCGGATACGATGGGTCACTGTCCTCCCTGATCGACGAGCTGTACGAGAAGGGCCGCGTGGAGAGGCTCGATTACCTGGAGGACTCGGTGCTGGTGGTGGCCGACGTCCCCGCGGAGCTCGCGGAACGGGTCAGGTCAGCATCCCTCAACGGCTCCTTCAGGCTTCTGGAGCAGGCAGAGCCCCAGCGGGGCCCCGCGTGATCGCGTCCGGAAAGAACTAAGAGCGGGGACTGCGCGTCGGTATCAGGGGCCGGTAGATCAGCGGCAGATCGCCCGGTTTGCACCCGGGAGGTCGCGGGTTCGAGTCCCGCCCGGTCCACGGGTTTGCGGATCTGAGGCTGATCGCAGCATTTCTCCGAGTTCAATTAATTAGCAGGGGCGGTGCGGTAGGGGAAGATGGCCTCGGTAGAGGCGCTGAGGGAGGCGGTGAGGGAGGCGCTCAGGAGCGGCAAGCCGAGGAAGTTCACGCAGTCGGTGGAGTTGGTGATCAACCTGAGGGACATCGACCTGAAGAAGCCCGAGAACAGGTTCACCGAGGTGATCGAGCTGCCCCACGGTCTCGGGTCCAAGGCTAGGAAGGTGGCCGTTGTAGCCTCGGGAGCGCTGGCAGTGGAGGCCCGCAAATCGCCGAACGTGGACCGCGTCTTCGAGCGCGATGAGATTGAGGTCCTTACTGGCAACAAGAAGGCGGCGAAGAAGCTGGCGCGACAGTTCGATTACTTCCTCGTGGACACATCGCTGATCTCCCTGGTGGCGAGGGCCCTCGGAGCCGCGCTCGGCTACATCGGCAAGGCCCCAGTTCCTGTGCCGGCTGGAGCGGACATCAACGCGCTCGCTGCGAGGTACAAGAGGAGCGTGACGGTCAGGGTGCGGAAGAACCCCCAGGCGAACTGCATAATCGGGACGGAGGAGATGGGTCTGGACCAGCTGGTGGAGAACGCGATGGCCGTGCTGAACAGGGTGGTGGAGAAGCTTCCGAAGAGGTGGGCCAACGTCAAGTCGGCCTACATCAAGCGGACGATGGGCGAACCCATAGAGCTGAGGATCAGGGAGTCTGAGTGACCTCTCCGATCACTTGGTCGTAGGCGCCCTCATCCACCTCCCGCTGGACGAGCTTCGGGTCCTTCCCGTCGACCGTGACGCCCATGCTGACGCACGTGCCGAGGACCGTCTTGACGGCGGCCTTCAGCGACTTGGCCCTGAGGTGAGGCATCTTGAGCCGCGCTATCTTCACCACCTGCTCGAAGGTGAGGTTCCCTGCTGGCTGGGATCCGGGCTGACCGGAGCCCTTCTCGATTCCGGCCTCCCTCGCGATCAGGGCTGCCACCGTCGGCACCCCGACCTCGACCTCGAAGGACTTCGTCTCGACGTCAACGACCACCTTCACCGGAACCCTCATCCCTCTGAACTCCTTCGTCATCTCGTTGATCTTCTCGACCACGGCGAGCACGTTCAGCCCCAGCGGCGTCAGTGCCGGCCCTATCGGAGGCCCTGCGGTCGCTTTGCCCCCCTCAACGTCGAACTTGAACGTCCTGAGCGACATCCCTCCGCGCACCCTTCACGCCCACAAAATAAACTGGTGCCGGTTGGAGCGGCGGGCCACGAGTTGAGGCGCAACCATTATCAGCACCGGTCAGGAGGATCTTGAGGATGGTCGAGGTCGCAGAGAGGGTGCTGCCGCCGGGGCAGAGGTACGTGAGGAAGTTCATCGTCTACGCGGCCCTCGGGATACCGCAGGTTAACCTCGAGACCTATCGGCTGAGGGTGACTGGGCTGGTGGAGCGCGAGCTCGAGCTCACCTACGAGGAGCTCCTGAGGATGCCCATGAAGAGGTACGTGAGGGACGCCCACTGCGTCACGCGCTGGTCGGTCAAGGACGTGGAGTGGGAGGGAGTGCCGATCAGGCACCTCGCGGAGCTCGCAGGCGTCAAGCCCGAGGCGAGGTGGGTGATGTTCTACTCGCTCGAGGGCTACTCCACGCCGGTTCCCGTCGAGGACGCGCTGCACGAGGACGCCATCGTCGCGCTCCGCATGAACGGCAAACCGCTGCCGCTTGAGAACGGCTTCCCGGCAAGGCCCTTCATACCCCATCTCTATCTCTGGAAGAGCGCCAAGTGGCTGACCGAGATCGAGTTCATGGCCCACTACGTCGACGGCTTCTGGGAAAGGCCCGAGAACGGCGGCTACCACGAGCGCGGTAACGTCTGGCTCGAGGAGCGCTTCAAGGGGATGGGAGGGCACCACACGGCTCGGAGGCCAGTTCTCTGATCGGAGAAAGCCCATATTGGGCGTTAGCTGGTCTTAGGCGTTCATGGCCGCACGTCCTCAACCCAGGAAGGTGAGGATACCCGAGCACAAACACTGCCCCATCTGCGGCAGATCGATGCCGGTCGACGCGGATTTCTGCAGCGACGCGTGCAGGAAGGTGAACGAGGAGCGGCTCAGGCGCGAGAGGAGGGCGAGGACGATAACGCTCGTGATCTACGCTATTCTCATGGCGGTGCTGCTGCTGTTCCTCTTAGGGCCCTTCTTCAGAACCCCTGCGGGCTGAGGACCTCAGCGTGCCCACCCTGATCAAAGTGCCGACGACCAGCAGGGCGATCGATGCCGCCGCGGCAACTGCCGAGACGAGATGTGCTGAGGCCGCGAGTCCGAGGACGGCGACCAGGGCCGAAGCGATCGACCCGTAAACCAGCGGCTTCCCGACCTTCGAGGCTACCTCGGCGACCTCCGGGTGGTGATGCCTCAGGTGCTCGCCCTTCAGGACCGGCACACAGGTGGAGAGGCACGCGTACCTGACAGCCATCCACTCCGCGAGGGTCAGCTCCCGGCCGCAGACGTCGCACTTCGGCACGTCCTGCTCTTCGTATCGCGGACCTTTTAGCGCCTCGTCCTCGACCGGTTTCCGGGGCAACGCTCCCCCCACGTTTGAAGCCACAGGGATTGGCCATAGCTGACGATCGTTCCAAAACGCCGCCCGTATTCACCTCGTAATGCCGAAATTGCAAATTCCAATTGCAATACTGCGAATTGCAAGATCACTGTCGACACCCAAAGATAAGATTTTCGCCCAATGGTTGGAATACATTTAAATTATGCCTTTCATTATGAATGGTCGCGATGAGGAAAACACCATACAGATTGAATGATGTGGGACGAAGGAAGAAGGGACTGACGGGCCTCGAGACGGCGATAGTCCTGATAGCCTTCGTGGTCGTCGCGGCCGCCTTCGCCTTCGCGGTGCTGAACATGGGCTTCTTCACGACGCAGAAGTCGAGCGAGGTGATGCAGGCGGGTCTTGAGGAGACGCTCAGCTCGATCGAGATAGCCGGATCTGTGATCGCCAGGTCCTCGGGCGGACAGATCAGCAACATCACCATCTACGTGAAGTCCGCGGTGGGCAAGAACCCGGTCGACATGAGGGACGGCGTTCTGGTGATCTCGTACCGCGACCCGTACAACTTCATTCCGAACATCTACACCGCGAACGACAACAGCGAGTCAGTTACCGGTGTGAGGGTGAGGCAGCTGACCGGTGACGGCGACACGGCGCTCGAGTACACTGAAATCTGGGAGATCGTTATAGGAATACCGGAGCTGCAAAGTCTGAAGCCGAACGACCAGTTCTCCATCGAGATCAAGCCGGCTCAGGGCTCCATCCTTAAGGTGGAGAGAAGGCTGCCGCCGGTCTTCGACCCGGTGATGGACCTGACCTGACCCCGAAGGCGACCCAAACCAATCCCTCGTCTTTTTTTGCGTCTCTCCTGTCCCTCCTGCACACTTATCAACGGGCTGTTTCGTCGATCTCCGAGCATGAGCACCAGACCGGCCGAACTGGGCGAGATAAAGGAGGGGTCTAACGTGGTCATAGACGGCGAGCCGTGCAGGGTGGTGGAGGTGGAGAGGAGCAAGCCAGGAAAGCACGGGTCAGCGAAGGTGAGGATCGTCGCCATCGGCATCTTCGACGGCGTCAAGAGGAGCGTCGTCGGTCCATCCGACCAGTACATAGAGGTGCCGGTGATCGAGAAGAGGACGGGTCAGGTGATGTCGGTCGGCGAGACGGTCAGCGTGATGGACAGCGAATCCCTCGAGATCGTCGAGATCCCTCTGCCGAAGGACGAGAGCCTCGCGGCGAAGCTCGAGCCTGGTGCCACGGTCGAGTACTGGCGCATCATGAACCGCAACATGATCGTGCAGGTCAGGGGCGAGTAGGTACGGCTTTAGACCATCAACCAAACCCAACCCTAGACAACGTTCAATAATTTGAACGGCCGATTGTCGATTGCATGACGTCCGTCTCGGTCGAGGACATCAAGGTCGACCGGGAGAAGGCCGTGAAGAGGACGCTCGACCTTGTTAACGTCAAGAGCCCCACGGGGGAGGAGGCGGAGGTGGCGCAGGTCTACGGAGAGATGCTCAGGGCGCTGGGGATGAGGGTGACGTACCAGGAGGTGGAGCCCGGGAGGTACAACGTGGTGGGAGTGCTGAGGGGGAAGGGCGGAGGCGCATCGCTGATGTTCAACGGTCACCTCGACACCTCCTTCTCTCCCACCGACGACCCCGAGGTCCTGAGGGCCATATCGCCGGTTTACCGGTTCGAGCCGCCGTGGGGATACCGGGAGGGAGACTGGGTCTACGGGATGGGCGCGTTCAACATGAAGGGGGCCCTGGCAGCCTACGTCACCGCGGTCGAGGCGATCTTGGACGCCGGCGTCGAGCTGAAGGGCGACATCATGATCGCCGGGGTTGTGGGTGAGATCGAGAAGTCCCAGGTCGACCAGTACCGGGGGCCTCAGTACAGGGGCTACGGTTACGGCACCGCGTACCTCGTCACCCACGGAGGGCTCACCGACTTCGCGATACTGGGGGAGCCAACCGGCCTGAGGCTGATGCTGGCCCACTTCGGTTCGGTCTGGGCCAAGATATCCCTGAAGGGGGCGCTCGTCCACACGGCCCACGCGGGGCTCGAGGGGAACCTGATCCTGCAGATGTACAAGATCGTGAAGGCGATAGAGGAGTGGGCGCCGGATTATCAGGCGAGGTTCCAGTACATGGGCGTCAAGCCGAACGTGAACATCGGAGCCATCGAGGGCGGCTGGCCCTGGAGGTGCTCGAGGACGCCCTGGTTCTGCAACCTGTACATCGACGTGAGGTATCCGCCGAGGAAGTCGGCGCTCGACGTGAAGGAGGAGCTGGAGAACGTTCTGCGAAAAGTGGAGAGGGAGCACGGCATCAAAGCGGACCTGGAGATCTACGTCAGCGACGCGTGGGCGGAGGTCCCAGAGGACAACGCGCTGGTGGAGGCGCTCGACAGAGCTCATCTCAAGGTCTTCAACGAGCCGCTGCAGAGGGTCGTCTTCAGCTGGTCCTCGGACGCCAACGTCCTCATCAGGAACGGCGTGATCGCGGTCAACTACGGCCCCTCGGGTGGACCCGGGAGGGAGACGAGGGGGACGCTCTACATTCCTGCGCTGTACGGGTGCACGAAGGTCTACGCGCTCACGGCGATCGACGTCTGCAACAGGGACAGGAAGGAGGTCAGGCGCAGGTTCCAGGTCATCTACGGTGAGTGAGATGGGGAAGTACATCGGTCAACCCATCAAGCGCCGGGAGGACCTGCCGCTGATCCAGGGGAGGGGCAGGTACGTCGACGACATCAAGGTGGACAACGTGCTCTACGTCGGGTTCGTGAGGTCTCCCCACGCCCACGCGAGGATAAAGTCGATCGACCTGAGTAGGGCCGAGAGGCACCCGGACGCGGTCGGGTTCCTCACCCCAGACGAGTCTGTCCCTATGCATGCTTGGATGAAGTATCCAGGCCTCAGGCACCCGCCAAGGTACTCGCTCGCGAGGGGCAAGGTCAGGTTCGTCGGTGAGCCGGTGGTTGCGGTTGCCGCGAGGAGCAGGTACGCACTTGACGACATAATAGAGCTGGTGGAGGTCGAGTACGAGCCCCTGAAGCCCGTGGTCAACGCTGAGGAGGCGATGAAGCCGGGTGCGCCGCTCCTGTACGAGGAGTGGGGGGACAACGTGATCATGCACACGAGGTTCAAGGCGGGTGACGTAGAGTCCGCCTTCGCGCGGGCAGACCTGATCGTCCGGGAGAGGATGACGAACCAGCGGTACGCGCCGACGCCCATCGAGGGCAGGGGGATACTGGTGGTGCCGAACACCGTCACCGGCGAGCTGACGATATACGACTCCACCCAGTTCCCGCACGTTTTGATGACCTACCTCTCAGAGGTCCTCGGGTACCCGGAGAGCAAGATGCGGGTGATAGCGCCCGACGTTGGCGGAGGCTTCGGGCCGAAGTCGAGCGTCTGGCAGGAGGAGGTCGCTTCGGTCCAGCTGGCGCTGAAGCTCGGAAGGCCCGTGAAGTGGGTGGAGACGAGGAGGGAGCACATGCTGGTCTGCGGTCACGAGCGCGAGCAGATCCACTACGTCGAGGCCGCCTTCACCAAGGACGGCAGGCTCCTCGGGATAAGGGACAGGGTGATATGCGACGTGGGCGTCTACGGCGCCTTCTGGACCGAGACCCAGCCTGTGATGGTCACCATGGCTGCTATCCCCGGGCCATACGACTTCGCCAACTACGAGTACGAGCTCTTCTGCGTCGTCACCAACAAGGCGCCCTACGCTCCCCACAGGGGCTTCGGGAGACCTGTGGCGGCTTTCGTGACCGAGAGGCTCATGGACATCGCGGCGAGGAAGCTGGGAATCGACCCGGCCGAGATAAGGATGAGGAACCTCATCAGGCCCGAGCAGATGCCCTACAGGAACCCGCACGGCGTCGTGTACGACAGCGGAGATTACCCGACGGCGCTGAGGAAGCTCCTGGAGTTCGCGGATTACGAGGGCTGGAGGAGGAAGCAGAGGGAGCTGAGGGCCCAGGGGAGGCACATCGGGATAGGACTGGCGATGTACGTGGAGTACACGGCGCCGAGCAGTGAGAGGCTCTCGAAGGGCCTCGGATGGGAGGTCGGAGGTTACGACACCGCGACCGTGAGGATAGATCCGACCGGAAAGGTCCTGGTGCTGACGGGGACCGCGAGCCAGGGACAGGGGCACTACACCGTTTACGCGCAGATAGCTGCGGAGGCGCTGGGAGCGAGGCTCGAGGACGTGGAGGTCATCGAGGGCGACAGCAAGCTGGCTCCGTGGGGCCTCGGAGCGTGGGCCAGCAGGAGCACCGTCGTGGTGGGAGGGGCCATCATCAGGGCATGCGAGCAGCTCAGGGCGAAGATCCTCAGGATAGCCGCGCACTTCCTCGAGGCGAGGGCCGAGGACCTGGTGATCGAGGACGGCAGGATCTACGTGAAGGACGCTCCAGACAGGTACGTGACGCTCGCCGACGTGGCGAGGGTGGCGGTCAGGGACACGGGTAAGCTCCCGCCGGGGGAGGAGCCAGGGCTGACGGCGACGGCGACCTACGAGCCTAAGGCCTTCACCACCTGCAGCTACGCGGTTCACATGGCCGTTGTCGAGGCCGATCCCGAGACCGGGGCCTTCAAGGTGCTGAGGTACTACGTGCTGGACGACGCGGGCGTTGTGGTCAACCCGCTGCTCGTCGAGGGCCAGGTCCACGGCGCGGTCGCACACGGCTTCGGAGGAGCTGTGATGGAGGAGCTGGTCTACAACGAGGACGGGCAGCTGCTCACCTCGAACTTCGCCGAGTACCTGATACCGAGCGCGCTGGAGATGTTCGACATCGAGCTGACCCACACGGTGACGCCCTCGCCGAACCCCGGAGGCTTCAAGGGGATGGGTGAGGGAGGGGCCATAGGAGCGCCTGCGGCCATAGCGAACGCGGTCGAGGACGCCCTGCACGATCTGGGGCTGAAGGTGACCGACACGCCGCTCAAGCCCGAGTACATCAGGTCGAGGATCAGCAGGAGGTAAGGCATGTCGGCCGCGCAGCTGCTGCTGGAGAGGAGGGCAGAGTACTCCGTAATCGGGAAGCCGGTGCCTAAGGTGGACGGCGACCTCAAGGTGACGGGGGCCGCGAGGTACGTCGACGACGTCAAGCTCCCCAACATGCTCTACGCCAAGGTCCTGAGGAGCCCCTATCCCCATGCCAGGATCAAGCGGATCGACGTCTCAGGGGCCCTGAGGGTGCCGGGCGTCGTTGCTGTGGTCACCGCCCACGACTTCAAGCTCGGCCGCCTCGGGATACTCCAGGACCACCCTCCGCTGAAGGGCGACAAGGTGAGGTCGGTAAGGGACGAGGTCGCTGCGGTGGCTGCGGTCGACGAGGAGACCGCCGAGAGGGCACTGGAGGAGATAACGGTGGAGTACGAGGAGCTGCCCGCGGTCTTCGACCCGATCGAGGCGATGAAGGATGGCGCACCGCTGATCCACGAGGAGCTGGGTACCAACGTCGCGCCCGTCAACTTCACCTTCCACTCCCATCCTCCGGAAGAGATCGAGCGGGTCTTCGAGAGGGCCAGGGCGGTCGTCGAAGGAGAGTTCAGGACGCAATACATGAACGCGTCGCCGCTGGGGACGATGGGCGTAGTGGCCCACTACGATCCGGCAGGCTACCTTACGGTCTACACCAACACCCAGGCGCCATTCCTCTACCGGAGGGACTTGGCGAGGGTGCTGGGGATGGACCCGATGAGGATCAGGGTCGTTCAGACCGAGATCGGCGGCTCCTTCGGAAGGGGGATGGACCTGTACCCACCGGACGTGATCGCGTGCCTCCTCTCGATCAAGGCGAGGGCACCGGTCAGGCTCGTGTACACGAGGCAGGAGGAGCTGATGTACGCGCCGCCGAGGCAGCCGGTGATCGTCAGGATGCGGACGGCCGCCGACAGGGACGGAAGGTTGCTCGCGAGGGAGGCGAGGGTCTTCCTCGACGCAGGCCCGTACGTCTCCTGGGGCCCCTACGACGGAAGGGTGATGATGGTCACGACCACCAGCATGTACAACGTTCCCTACGTCTCCTACGACGCTAAGGTGATCTACACCAACAACCCCTACACCGGGACGCAGAGGGGAGCGGGGAACCCGCAGATAACCTTCGCGATCGAGCAGCAGATGGACGAGCTGGCGGAGGAGCTCGGCATGGACCCCGTCGAGTTCAGGCTGCTCAACGCCAACAGACCCAACACCGTCACCCCCCAGGGCATCAGGATCACGAGCTGCGCGATGGCCGAGGCCATCAGGAGGGCCGCGGAGCTGATAGGGTGGAGGGGCAGGGGCTCGCTGGGGCCGAACAGGGGAATAGGCTTCGCGTGCTACTTCCACGTCGGCGGCGGAGCCCGGATCTACAGGTCCGACGGATGCGGAGCGGTCATCGTGGCGGACGACTTCGGGCAGATCGCGCTGATCACCGGATCGACCGACATAGGGACCGGATCCGACACGGCCCTCGCCCAGATCGTTGCGGAGGTCCTTGGCGTGCCTGTGAGCTGGGTGAGGGTGGTGAACGACGTGGACGTCTCGCTGAGGCCATGGGACGTCGGAACCCACGCCAGCAGGGCCACCTTCGTCGCGGGGAACGCCGCGCTGATGGCTGCCCGTGAGGCCAGGCGGGTCCTGGTGAAGGGAGCGGCCGATGTCCTCGGCGTGAGCGAGGACGACGTCGAGCTCAGGGACGGGTACGCCTTCTCCAGATCCGACCCCAGCAGGAGGATCGAGATACCGAAGCTGATCAGGCGCATCCACTTCAGGGAGAGGGGGAACGTGGTGCTCGCGACGGCCTTCTACGACCCGCCGAACGAGATGCAGGACGAGCGCTGGTACGGCAACATATCAGCGACCTACACCTTCGGGTGTCAGGCGGTGCAGGTCAGGGTCGACCCGGAGACGATGCAGGTCTTCGTCGAGCGGGTCGTCTCGGTCCACGACATAGGAAGGGTTCTGAACCCCCTTACCGCGGAGGGCCAGGTCCACGGAGGCGTTGCTATGGGGCTGGGGCTGTCGCTTTACGAAGAGCTGGTGCTGGAGAGGGGGGCAGTTGTGAACTCGACCCTGATGGACTACCTGCTTCCGACGGCGCTGGAGGTTCCACCGGACGTTCAGGCGGTGTTCGTGGGCGAGGACGACCCCGAGGGTCCGTTCGGTGCGAAGGGGCTCGGGGAGACGGGAACCGTCCCGACGGCTGCGGCGGTCGCGAACGCCATCTACGACGCCATCGGCGTTAGGCCGAGGAGGACCCCGATAACTCCTGAGTACCTGTGGCGGCTCAAGCGCGAGAAGGAGAAGTGAAGGGGACGGGCTGACGGGTGGACCGGGCCTAAACAGGTCGACTTTTTCGCTCCACGCGATTCATGGCAGCTCTGGCAATCCTATCCCTCCGACAAGACGCTCGATCGACCGAGCGATGGAGAGCACGGCGCCGTCGTCGAAGAGGTCACCCACTACCTGGACCCCTATGGGAAGGCCGTCACGGGAGAGGCCGCAGGGGACCGAGACCGCAGGAGCTCCCACAAGGTTGAAGGGTTCGACGTTCCTGAGCAGAGCAGACCTCACGTCGAGGACGTTCCCGTCCACCTCCACGGTCGTCTGGTCAACCCTCGGCGCGGTGACGATCGAGGTCGGCATGACGAGCGCGTCGACCCGCTTGAAGAGAGACCTGAACGACGACGTGAGCCTCGGGATCAGCCTGAGCGCGTTGACGTACATCGGCCCCGGAGTCATGAGGCCCTGGAGCCCCCTCTCCCTCAGCTCCTCGCTGACGTCCTGCGGCCTCTCCCTGAGGAGCCTCCCGTAGACCGCGGCGAACTCGACGTGCGAGATGACGCTCCGGGCGAAGCTCATCAGCCTCACATCGGGGACCTCCAAATCCACCACCTCCGCGCCCTCGGACTCGAGCCTCGTCAGCAGCCGCTCGAAAGCCTCCCTCACGTCCTCCTGGAGGAGCTCGCAGAAGTGCTTCCTCGGAACGCCCAGCATCGTCCCCCTCAGCCTTCTGGGCCTTACGGGATGGATCCTGGGAGGTCTGCGGACCGAGACGCTTAGGTCCCTGCCATCAGGTCCCATCACGGCCGACGCCAGCAAAGCAGCGTCCTCCACCGTCTTCGTTATCACGCCCACCGTGTCGAGCGTCCAGCTGAGGGGCATCACTCCGTGCCTGCTGATCAGCCCGTAAGTCGGCTTGTATCCCACCAGCCCGCAGAGCGCCGCCGGCAGCCTGACGGATCCTCCCGTGTCGGTCCCCATCGCGCCCATGCTCATCCCCGTCGCAACGGCCACCGCGCCCCCGCTCGTCGATCCGCCCGGGAAGCGGTCCTCCTTCCACGGGTTGACCGCGGTCCCGAAGTGGGGGTTGAAGCCCGTGATGCCGAAGGTCAGCTCGTGCAGGTTGTTCTTACCGATGAGGGTTGCTGAGGCCCTCAGGAGCTTCTCCACGACGGTCGCGTTCTCGTCGGCCACGCGGTCCCTGAAGGCGACGGAGCCTGCCGTCGTGGGATACCCCTTGACGTGGAAGAGGTCCTTGAGCGATATCACGGCCCCCGCGAGAGGCCCTCTCCTGCGACCGCCCCGGATCGGAGGGTCGAAGACCGTGATGAACGCCCTGAACCGCGCGTTGTAGCGGGCTATGAGGTCGAGGCACGATGCTGCCAGTTCGTCGGGGTCGAGCTCGCCCCTCCTCACGAGCCTGACCGCCTGCGCAACCGTCAGCTCACGCGCCCTCATGCCTCCTCACCACTCCGTTCAGGGGCAGCGGGTCCTCCAGCCCGACCCTCTCCTCGATGGCCCGCCTCATGCCGCCCAACCTTTTCGCCTGCTGCAGGACCTTCTCCGGCGGATAGCCCTCGACGCCCATCAGCTCGGCCAGCGACCGGAGCAGCTCCTCCTGTGGGGCCTTAGAGGACATCGCGTTTGCTCCCAGATGCCTTCTGTTATGTTTATATCCGCGCCGGGGGCGGGATTCGAACCCGCGCGGCCCCGGAGGGGCCACAGGCTCTCAAGGCCTGCCCCTTAGTCCGCTCGGGCACCCCGGCCCGCTCAGCGGACCGTTGTCCGTGCGGATATATCCACCTTCCCAGCAGCCACATCGGGACCCGATTTTCGCCGCAGATCATGGTATATATTGGTCCGATGCGAAAACGTCACAAATGGGACAGGGAGCCTCCGCGGGTCTGAGGACGCTTCTGCTGCTCGCGATGGTCTCGCTCGGCGTGATCTACCCGGCGCTGACTGCTACAACGGTGGTCGAGACGATCACCCAGACGGTCGCTGAGCCGGGGACGACCTACGCGACGGTCACGGTCATCCAGGGCGGAGACGTCATAGTCCGCATCGAGATGCCCCGCATCAGGGTGATAGCCTACTACGAGAGGCAGGACCAGGTCTGCGTGGTCCGATTCGCGGCCACGACGACCACCGGACTGAGCGGTGTCATCGCCGTACCGGGGACGACCATCATCCAGCCGGGCATCACGACCACGTACGTGCTCAGAGAGCCGATCGAGATCACCACCATCCGGCAGCTGCCAACCGCGACCACCACGACGGGTTACACCATAGTCACGGTTAGGACTGCGTACACGCTGGGGCAGTTCGTCACGACCATGAGCGTTCCGGTCTCGCTGTACGGAGTGATCGACGAGGCCTGCAACGTGGCGTTCGAGATCAACAGGTTGAGGATTGAGCCGGAGAGGCTGCCGGCGACGGTGATCTTCGCGTTCCGCGGGTTCACGTTCGCCTTCCCCGGCTACACCGTGACGATGCCGGACTTCCCACAGGACCAGATTCCGCCGGAGCTGGCCAATCTGAGGACCACCGTGACCACCACCAGGGTGGGGACCACAGAGGCCATGACGACCACCCTCCAGGGAACCACAGCGACGCTCTCCACCAGAGCTGAGGGCACAACCCTTACCACGACGGTCATCATACCCGGCAGGACGTACGTCACGGTCCTGACCGTCACAAGAACGATCGCAGAGACCGGGACCACGACTACACAGACGACTGCGCGGCAGACTACAACGACACAGGTTGCCCCGACGACGCAGCCCTCCGCAGGGACCGGACAGGCCTTCGACCCGTTGATCCTCGCGCTCTTCGCTGGGGTAGCCGTGGTGGTCGTGGTGGGGATCCTCTTCGCGTTCCGCAGGGGCAGGCCCTGAGCGACACCGCGTCTCGTTTTTACCGAGGGTTTTGAGCTCTGATGGGGATGCAGGAGAGGGCCGAGAGGGCTCTGAGGGCATGCTCCGAGCTGCTGCGGAGGAGGGACGTCGATTCGGTCCGGGACCTTCTCAGGATCTTAGCCGAGATGGCGCCACCCGGGGTCGAGTGGGGGGTTGAGGTGGCCTCGATCGCGGGGACCAGGTACCTCGCCGGAGGCGGCAGGATAACCGTTGTCAGGGTGTCCAGGGACGAGTTCGGGCCCTTCATGAGGACGCAGGTCGCCGAGGTGGGGGTGGACGACGTGCCGGAGGAGGTGCTGAAGCTCGTCCTGCGAGACCCCGAGGGCCTGCTCAGGTCGGTGGCGGAGCAGCTCTCCAGCTGGCTCTCGACCGGTCACGGTGAAGAGGGGCTGAGGCGCGAGGTTGCCAGCTTCCTGGAGCGTCTGCCGTCGGTGCTCTCACGGTAGCGAGATCCCGAGCGATCTCAGGACCTCCTCCGCCTTCTGCCGGCCGTAAACGGTGAGCCGGTAGAGCTTGTGGCCCTCGCCCGACTCAACAGAGGATATCAGGCCCTCCATCTCGGTGTAGAGCTTCTTGTCGAGCCACTCCTTCGTGACCTCCTTTCCCAGCTCCTTGCTCCGCTGGTTGATCGCCTCCTTGCTCATCTCGCCCTCGAAGTACAGAAGCGTCAGCACTATCTCCTTGTTGCTCATCTTCGGGAGCTTCTCGATCACCGATGGCGGCACGCCCTGGCGCTGCTGCTCCTGAGGCGGTGCGAGCTCGACGTAGATCACGTCCAGCACCTCCTTCGCGGCCCTCACCACGCTCCTCGGGTCGCTCCCGGTCACGGTGAGCTTCAGCCGCTGGCCCACCGTCAACTCGAGCGTTATGCTGACCCCTTCGTCCATTCCCGTTCTGCCCGTTCGGCCGGGAATTAAAGTTCAATTCCGCACCATCCGCAGCGACGAAGGGTGGGGTCTTCGGGCCCGCTGGTTCCTGTGGCGAGCTCCCTCATCGAAACACGGTTAAGTCCGGGGAAAAGCTGGGCGATTCCGGTGCAGGCGTTGCGGAAGTCCCAGAAATCCTGGATCAGGGACCCGTCGCTCGCGGCGGAGGGCGCCAGGAGGATCGCCTGGGCGGAGGTCAGGATGCCGGTGCTGATGGCGATAAGGGAGCGCTTCAGGAGGGAAAGGCCGCTGGAGGGGATAAGGGTCTCGGCCTGCCTGCACGTCACGAAGGAGACGGCAGCGCTGGTCAGGACTCTTAGGGACGCCGGAGCTGAGGTTGCCCTCTGCGCCTCGAACCCGCTGAGCACGCAGGACGACGTCGCCGCGGCGCTGGCCGAGGAGGGGATAGCTGTCTACGCCTTCAGGGGGATGAGCGAGGAGGAGTACTATGAGGCCATCGGGAGGGCCCTCTCGATAAAGCCGAACGTGACCGTCGACGACGGAGCGGACCTCACGGTGACGGTTCACAAGCTGGCACATCGCATCCAGTCGCCTGAGCTCGAGTGGGTGAGGCGCGGCCTGGGCTCCGAGGCGCTTGAAGTCGAGGGGATCGCGGGCGGGACGGAGGAGACCACCACCGGAGTCATCCGGCTGAGGGCCCTCGAGAGGGAGGGGAAGCTGCTGTACCCGCTGATCGCGGTGAACGACTCGCCCACCAAGTCTCTCTTCGACAACCCCATCGGAACCGGCCAGTCGACGATCGACGCCGTCATCAGGGCGACGGGCATCCTGCTCGCGGGAAAGAGGGTCGTCGTCTTCGGCTACGGCAGGGTGGGTTCCGGGATCGCCGCGAGGGCCAGGGGGATGGGAGCTGAGGTGATCGTGGTGGAGGTCGATCCGGTGAAGGCGCTAAGCGCGGCCATGAACGGTTACCGGGTCTGCAGCTCCCTCGAGGCTGCCAGGGTTGGGGACGTCTTCATCACCGCCACCGGGAACATACGCGTGATCCGGAGGGAGCACATGGAGCTGATGAAGGACGGAGCGATCCTCGCCAACGCGGGCCACTACGACGTGGAGATCTCCCTGCAGGACCTCCGCGACATCTCGGTCGAGGTCGAGCAGGTGAACCAGTACGTGAAGCGCTACAGGACCAGGGACGGCAGGAGCCTCTACCTGCTCGCGGAGGGGAGGCTGGTCAACCTCGTCGCCGCTGAGGGCCACCCGTCGGAGGTGATGGACCTGAGCTTCTCCCTCCAGGCCCTCTCGGTGGAGCACGTCGTCAGGAACAGGGGAAGGCTCGAGGTGAGGGTTCACGACGTACCGGCTGAGATCGACAGGGAGGTCGCGATGACGAAACTCAGGACCATGGGAATAGAGATCGACAGGATGACGGAGGAGCAGGTGCGCTACGTCTCCGACTGGCGGATGGGCACCTGAGAACCGAGAACCGTTCCACCCCCTCACTTCTTCTTCCTGCCAGTCCTCCTGGCGGCTATCAGCCCGATCTTCTGGCCTGGCGGTGCGGTCCTCTTCACCGGCTCCGGCCTGCTGAGCTTCCCTCCAGCACCTCCGCCGAACGGGTGCTTCACCGGCTGCATCGCCACGCCCCTGACCCTCGGATACCTGCCGAGCCTGTGCTTGGACCTCATCCAGTGGAACTTCTTGCCAGCCTTGAGGAAGGGCTTATCGGTCCTGCCGAGACCGGCGACTACGCCGACGATCGCGAAGCACCTGCTGTCCACCTCCTTCAGCTTCTTGGAGGGGAGCCTGATGATGGTCCGGTCGCCGACGTGGGAGACGACCTCCGCGAAGGTCCCCGAGCTCCTGACGAGCTTCCCGCCGTCGCCGGGCCTGAGCTCGATGCAGGAGACCGATGCGCCCTCAGGGACCGATCCGATGGGAACGATGTTCCCGGTGGACGGGTAGGCGTTGGGGCCGGCCTCGATGACCTGGCCGACGTAGAGGCCCATGACCGCGGGGACGTAGAAGGTCGTGCCGTCGACCTCGACCTCAGCGACCGGGTATCCCCTGCCGGGGTCGTGGTGCAGCTCCACCACCCTTCCCCTCAGGGTCTCGGACGAGAAGAGGTGGCTCGGGTAGCCGAGGACGAACTTCCTCTGGATGCTGGCCCTGTACACCGGAGAGCCGTGTCCTATCCGTTGCGCCATCGTGCGCTTCGGCAACTCCCTTCACCCGGATCCCACAGCGCCCATCTAAAAACCGATCACACGATGATGCCCAGCTTTACGGCCAGGTCCGTGGCGCTGAACTCGGGCCTCAGCTTGACGTACGCCTTCTTCTCGCCGCGGGGCGTGATCAGCGTGTTCACCTTCTCGACCTTGACGCCGTAGAGCTGCTCGACTGCCCTCTTGACGTCAGCTTTGGTGGCCTCGAGCCTCACGATGAAGGTCAGCTTGTTCTCCCTCTCGATCAGGGAGATCGCGTCCTGGGTCCTGACGATCGCGACGATGACCTCTTCGGGGTTCATGCCTCCCCGAACCTCCTCTCGATCTCCTTCAGGGCGGAGACCGTGAAGACCGCCAGCCTCCCGGGATGACCTCCGGGAGCGAGGTGGAGGACGCTGAGGTCCTTCGCCAGGACGACGTCGACGCCCGGGACGTTCGAGGCGGCCTTGGAGATCCCGTCGTCGCGGGAGACCACCAGCAGCGGCCCCACTCGACGCTTGTACCTCCTTCCCCTCCTCTTGCCCTTCCCCGCCCTTATTCCTCGCTCGGAGACACGATCCAGCTCCTCGCCGAGTCCGAGGGCCCTGAGGAAGGCCACGACGTCCTTCGACCTCTTGACCGATTCGAACCGGTCCTCGACCACGATGGGCGTGCTCAGTCCCTCCGGCACCCTGTGGCCCCTCCTCCTGACGTGCTCGGGTGAGGCGGTGAAGGCGAGGGCCGCAACGGTCGCTGCCCTCCTCTCCTCCTCGTTCAGCTCCTTGTGGATCACCTTCTCCGGCACCGGCGGGTGCGTGGGCCTGCCTCCAACCGCTGACGGCACCCATCCCCCTGCCCTGGACTTACCCGTTCCGGAGGCCATGATACGGGCGATCCTGGCGATCCCCAGCCCGACGCCGAGCGACCTGACGGAGTACTTCGCCGCAGAGCCCTTCCAGGCCCCCTTCGGCTGGAGCGTGTGGGTCGAGAGGTGGACGAACGCCCTCCTGACCAAGTCCTCCCTAAGGTCGGCCGAGAAGGGCCAGGGTAGCTCGACCTCGCCGGCTCGCTCGCCGGTCAGCGAGTAAACCGGAACCTTGACAGCCCCCTCCCTGCTCCGGAGAAGGGCCCTGTGGACGACCGTCACGGCACGGTCACCTCCAGCACGTGGTCGGAGTAGAGGATTGACTCGATCTTCGGCGCCCCGAGCTTGTAAGACGGAGGCTTGGCTGGCTCCCTGAGGACGACCGGCCTCTTGGGCGGCCCCATCACCGATCCGAGGAGGACCACAGCCGGCGATCTGAGAACGGTGAAGTGAGGGAAGCCACCGGGCGGCGTCAGGGGCGACCCGTCCTGCAGGACCAGCATGATACGCTTGTTGAACTCGGTCCTCTTGTGGAACCCGTATTGCCCTGCCCTCGGGACGAAGCGTGTGACGTAAGGGGGCTTCCTGCCGCCGATCGCGCCGACTGCCCTGCGCGTCTTCCTCTGCTTCCTCGGCAATTCCTTGACGCCGTGACGGGCCACGACGCCCGTGAACCCGTGACCTTTCGTCACGCCTATCACGTCCACGAAGGACCCGGGGGTGAAGACCTGATCCACACCTATGCGGCTGCCGAGGCGCTCCTTGAGGAAGGAGAAGGCCGACTCGGGGGTACCAGAGACGCCGACCTCCAGCAGGAAGGGCTTCTTCTGGGAAAGCCCGGCCTCCGCGGGTATAGAGGCCACGATCGCCCTCACCTCCGAGGCCCTGCTGAGGTTACGCTCGAGCTCCGCGATGTCTCCAGCACCGGGCTTGATCCCCCTGATCCGCTCCACCAGAGGCTTAGGTAGCTCGGTCGCGAAGACCCTCCCCACCTCCTTAGGCTCGCCGTAGACGTCGGGGACCAGGACCGTTATCCCCACCAGGTAGTTCGGAGGCGTTGAGATGACCGTGCCCTGCGCAGCCACCTCGGTGCCGTGGGTGAGGGAACCGGGGAAGTCGTCGATGTACCTGATAGTGACCGATCCGGCTTTGTACCCGATGAAGCCCAGCAGCTTCGGCTCCTCCGTCCAGCTCGGCCAGTGCTTCACCGAGGGCAGCAGCGTCTTGGCCCTCCTCCTCGGAGCGAACGCCAGCGAACCCCTCCTCGGCGCCGACCACTTCCTGTGTCCCATCCGCTATCCCAACCATCCGGACCCGACGAGCTCTAAAATCTGTGCCCGGCAGGTTGGGGAAGGCGTGGGGTGGGCTGCAGGGTTTTTGTCGAGGTGCTCGGTGATGCGGGCAGAATGGCGAGGGTCAGGGTCGTCGTGACCGCACCGCTCGCGGTCCACATGGGAGGCCAGCGGGAGGTGGAGCTGGAGGCGGAGAGCGTGAGGGACTTGGTGATGAAGCTGGCCGACCGCTTCGGCGCTGAGCTCAGGAACCGGCTGCTGGACGAGGAGATGAGGCTCCGGCGCTTCGTGAACCTCTACGTCAACGACTCGCTCGTGAGCTGGGACGAGGACAGGCCCCTCAGGGACGGCGACGAGGTCCTGATACTCCCTGCAGTTTCGGGTGGTCTTTCTTGAACGCGAGGACCGTTCTGGGTGCGGTCCTGGCGGTCGTCCTGCTGGCCAACGTCGCGATCGGAGAGGCCCGTATGGCGTCGGCCCTCCTGCCCCTGCACCTGGGACTCGGGGTCGTCGCCTTCGCCGCATCGGTGGCCTACGCGGTCATCGGCCGTCGCTTCATGCCGGCCCTCGTCCTCGGCCTGGTGCTTTCCGTGCTGACGGGCCTCCAGGGGGCGCTGGGGCTGTCGATGCTGCTGCTCAACGCCGAGGGCCCGGTCGAGGTCGCGCACCGCTTCAACGGCACAGCCACCTTCCTGATCGGTCTCGTCGGAGGGATCCTCGTGGGAAGGGCCTCGAGGAGGGTCCTGAAGGCCTGAGCCCGCGATCGACCGGAAAAACCGCTATAAAACGCGGACGACTCGTCGCTGGGGGCAGAGGGTGGGCTCCGAGCGGGTGACGGTTCCTGCGGCCGAGAGGGGCCACATCGAGTTCAAGTCGAGGCTCATCCAATCGTACCACCTCAAACCGGAGAGGAGGCAGCACCTGGTCGCGCAGATGAGGGCGAGGCTCGAGGAGGGGAAGGGAGTTGCGGTCTACGTTATCGGCGTCGACGACGAGGGCGAGGTCGCGGGTCTGAACCAGGTCGAGCTGGAGGAGAGCATCGCGGTCGTCAGGGCGCTCGCGGCCGAGTGCGGTGCCAGCGTGAAGAGGGTCGAGCGGTTCTCCTCCGAGCGTGGGGAGATCGCGAAGGTCGTGATCGAGGCCCTCACGAGGCCCATGAGCAACCACGTGACGCTCGGCGTTGCGGGTCACGTCAACCACGGCAAGTCCACCCTGATCGCGTGCCTCCTCACCGGGGAGAGCGACGACGGCACCAAGTGGCTCTACATGGACACGCTCCCCCACGAGATAGCCAGGAACCTCTCGGCCGACCTGCACTTCGCCGTGCTCGGCTTCAAGGACGGGAAACCCATGTTGGTGAAGAACCCGCTCGACAGGAGGGAGAGGGCGCGGGTAGTCTCCGAGGCGGACAAGGTGGTGAGCATCGTCGACACCGTGGGACACGAGCCCTGGCTCAGGACCACAATCCGCGGGCTGCTGGGCCAGGAGGTGGACTACGGGCTCGTTGTGGTAGCGGCCGACGACGGGCCCACCCACATCACCCGGGAGCACCTGGGAATCCTCTTCGCGGCCGGCATACCGGTCATCCTCTGCGTGACCAAGGCCGACAAGGTCGGATCGAGGAGGCTCGAGGAGGTTAGGGAAGAGGTCGCGAGGCTCGTGAAGCGGGTGGGGAGGGTGCCGATGCACGTGAGGGAGCCCTCGGACCTTCACGTGGTGATCGACAAGCTGAACGTGGTCGTGCCGATCCTCGAGACCTCCTCGGTGACGAGGCAGGGGTTCGACCTCCTCTACCAGCTTCTCTCGATGCTCCCCGCAAGGCCGAAGCCGAGCGACAGGCCATTCCTGATGTACATCGACCGCGTGTACGACGTCGAGGGAACCGGAACCGTCGTCTCGGGGACGATCCTTCAGGGACGTCTGAGGAGCGGCGCCACGCTGCTGCTCGGCCCCGACAGGAAGGGCGAGTTCGCTGAGGTGAGGGCCAGGAGCATCGAGATCCACAACGCCCGGGTCGAGGAGGCGGAGGCAGGGCAGATAGTCGGGATCGCGCTCAAGGGCGTTCCGCACGACTCGATCAGGAGGGGAATGGTGATAGCTGACAGGGAGGTGAGGCCCCGGGCCATCTGGAGCTTCGAGGCGGAGGTCCTGATCCTCTCCCACCCGACCCGGATCGCGAGCGGATACGAGCCGATAGTGCACTGCCACACCATCGCCCAGTCCGCGCGGATGGAGATCCTCGACCGCGAGTACCTCAAGCCAGGAGAGCAGGGGAGGGTTCGGTTCACGTTCAAGTACAGACCCGAGTTCCTCAGAGCGGGCGACGTCTTCGTGCTGAGGGAGGGAAGGGTCAAGGGAATAGGCCGGGTGACCTCGGTCGGATAGAGGGTGCGTGCCGATGGGGATCGGGGAGGATGTCCTGCGAAAGGTAAGGGCGCTCCTGATAGACCACGCGCTCTGCGTCCGATGCCTCGGGAGGCTCTTCGCGCTCACGTGGCCCGACAGGCCCAGGTCGGAGATCGGCTCGTCGCTGATGGAGGCCGCGTTCGAGGAGGCGATGCGCAGCAACGACAAAGATCTGATCAGAGGTCTCGCGAGGTCGGGTCACGCCGGTTCCGCCTCGCTCCTCCGCGGGTGGGGTGAGGGAGAGGAGGTGGGGGCTGAGCCGTGTGAACTCTGCGGCGGCAAGGTCTCATCCGATTCGATCGGTGCCCTGGTGAGGGGGGCGGCCGAGAAGGCCTCAGCCTACGAGTACTCCACCTTCAGCGTGGGAACGTTCGTCCCACCGCACGTCAGGAGCCTCGAGGACCACCTGATCAGCGCCTACGGCCTCGAGGCGGCCGAGTCGATCAGGCGCGACGTCACCCGTGAGGCTAGGAGGCTCTTCGCCGAGCTGACGGGCAAGCAGTTCGCCCAGTCGAACCCCGAGCTGGAGGTCCTCCTCGACCCGTTCACGTCCACCTACGAGGTGAGGCCCTCACCGGTGATGGTCAGGGGAAGGTACCTGAAGCACTCCAGGTCGACCCCTCAGACGCCCTGGCTCTGCGACTCCTGCTGGGGCAGGGGCTGCGACGCCTGCGGCTACACGGGGAGGAGGGAGGGGCCGGACCTTTCGATCGCCGAGTACATCGGCCTTCCGGCGCTGGAGCTCTGGGGCGCCATGGGGTTCACCTTCCACGCGGCTGGGAGGGAGGACCTGGACGCTGCGGTCGAGGGGACCGGGAGGCCCTTCGTGCTCGAGCTCTCCGAGCCCAGGCGGCGGAGGGTGGACCTGGAGGAGTTCGCGAGGAGGGTGAGGGAGTTCTCCAACGGGAAGGTGGAGGTGATCGGTCTGGGGCCTGCGACGAGGGCGGACGTGAGGTTCCTCAAGACCGAGACGGAGAGGAAGCGGAAGGTCTACCTGGTGCGCGTCGCCTTCTCTTCTCCGGTGCCCGCCGACGAGGTCCTGAGGGCCTGCGGGCGTTTGAGGGGCTCGGTGATCGAGCAGAGGACTCCCACGAGGGTCCTGAGGAGGAGAGGGGACAGGCTGAGGAAGAGGACGGTCCACGAGGTGACTGCGGTCCAGATCGACGAGAGGACCTACGAGCTCACGCTGGTCGTCGACGGAGGGCTCTACGTGAAGGAGCTGATCCACGGAGATAACGGCCGCACCAGGCCGTCGCTCAGGGAGCTGCTGGGGGTGGAGCCGGAGAGGATAGAGCTCACGGTGCTGGGAGTCCAGGAGCCGTCAGGAACCGCCCAGAGCTCAGGGGGCCGACCGGCGTCCGAGGGTTAGCCGGAGAGTCCGGTCCCTCCTCAGCCCTTCGACATCAGCGCGGCGAGGGAGGCCCTCAGCTCCCTCAAGACCTCGAGGTAGTTGGCCCTACCCTCCTCTATCTCGTCCATCTTGGCCTCGAGCTGTCGGGTCAGCTCCTCGGAGACGAAGTCGCCGAACGTCGAGTGGAGGAAACCGTAGACCTGCTTGCCCAGCTTGGTCGCTATCATCCTTCCGGCACGCTGGATGACGTAGTTCCGGTCGTACAGGGTCCTGACGATCTTGGCGTACGTGCTCGGACGGCCGATGCCCCTGCTCTTCATCAGCGCGATCACCTCGCCCTCGGTCAGGAGCCTCGCAGCTGGAACGCGCCTGAAGGCGATCTCCCGCACCCTCCTCCTTCCCGGGACGATGGGTTGCTGGACGTTGACGACCGGGTTAACCCTCAGGAAGCCCTCCTCGAGGACCTCCACGGCCCTCTCCTGCTGGACCGAGTTGCCGAGGAGCCTGAACGAGACGGTCTGGTACCTGACCCTCGCCTCAGGCATCTGGCTCGCGATGAAGCGCCGGAAGATCATGCCGTACAGTGCCAGCTCCCTCCTCCCGATTCGGGCGGCCGTGGTGAGAGCTCCTGACTGGACGTAGTAGCTCAGCATCCTCTCGTCGAGCGGCCTCGTGGGCCTGATGCACTCGTGGGCTCCCTCCCTGGCATAGGTCCTGGGTCTGAAGGACCCGGGGAACTTCTCCTCGATGTAGGACCTGGCGACGTTGAGACCGGCCGTCGAGACCGTGGTCGAATCGGTCCTGTGGTAGGTGATCAGGCCTGACTCGAAGAGCGTCTGTGCGGCCTCCATCGTCTCGGTCGCTCCCATCCTGAAGAACTGCCAGGCGTCGCGCAGCATGGAGTCCGTCGTGTAGGGAGGAAGCGGATGGACCTCCCTGACCTCGGATGCGACCTCCACGACGTCGCAGTACAGCTCTCCCTTCTCGTACAGCTCCCTCGCCCTCTCCGCGTCGACCGGGTTGAGGAACTCGACGCGCATGCCGTCCTCGAGCACCACCGTCAGCGCCGGTATCTTCCTCGAGGCCTCGACGGTCCTCTCCACCACCCACCCGAGCACTGGAGTCTGGACCCTGCCGGCCGAGAGGGTCTTCCTGCCGAAGTGCTGCTGGAGCCTCCTGCTCAGCTCGAACCCTACCCACCTGTCCTCTATCCTCCTCAGCAGCTGGGCCTCCACGAGGCCTTCCTTGATGCCCCTCGGCGATGCGAGCGCAGCCGCAAGGGCCCTCCGCGTGACCTCGTGGAACTCGAGCCTCCGGACGTTGTCGTTGTAGGGCCTGACGGCGCAGTAGATGTCGTAGCCTATCTTCTCACCCTCCGCGTCGGGGTCCGTGGCTATCAGTACCTCGTTCGCCTCCATCGCGAGCGACCTGAGGGCCCTGACAACCTCCATCTTGCTCCTGACCCTGTCCGAGCCGCAGCGCGGGCACCTCTCCGCGTCGACGAACTGGTTCCCGCAGTCGAGGCACCTGACGATCGGCGTGTAGATCGGAACGTACCTCGAGTCGAGCTGGAGGACTCCGTGGAATCCGCCCGACGTCGTGAGGTCGAAGACGTGGCCCCCGGAGGCCACGACGGTCAGCAGCGCCTGGCCGCTGACGGATTCGTACGCCGTCAGGTCCCCTATCTCCCTCCTCGCGGGCCTCCCGAAGAAGGACGCGATGGTCCTGGCCTTGGTGGGCGATTCGACGATGACTAGGGCGTTCCTCATCACGTCGAACCTCTCCGGCTCTATCTGGCCGGACCTGACCAACATCACCCGCTTCCTGTCCTCGTCGACCTTCCTGAAGTCCTCCTCCACCTTCTGCAGCTCGTACGGTTCGAGGGTCTCGTCGTAGAGGGACTCGAGCCGCTTCCGGAAGCCGTGGAAGGCCTTCTCGTCGTCGACCAGCACTATGGCGACGCCCCTGGTGATTCCGCCGGCGAAGAGCCTCGAGCACCTCCCGGAGGCCTGGATGAAGCCGTCTACGTCGGGGATGATCAGGCTGTAGCCCTCCTGCGTGACCTTCAGCTGTATGTCGGCCCGCTCCGAGAGCACCGCAACCCTCTCCGGCGTCATGATCCTGGCCAGCAGGTCCCGGGCCCTCATCACGAGCTCCTGAACGTGGCCCTCGAAGCCCTCCAGCTTCGCGCCCGACTGGATCGCGGCCCTCACCCGCTCCACGACCTCGCTGACCGTTGGGACGACCCTCGATAGCGCACCGGTCACGCGGACCGCCTCCTCCGCAAGAGGACCGTCCAGGAGCGGCGCCACGTGCTTGAAGACCGATAGGAGCATCTGGGGCCTGTACTCGTCCCTGCCGATCGCTATCTCCCTCCTCGGAACGCCCGCGAAGACGACGTACCGGATCCTCTCGGGCAGGTCGATCCCCCTGGCGAGGGGGCTCCTGGTGCTGGCAACGCCCAGCAGCACCTCGTACTCCCCCTTGACGAACCGGTCGAGCATCCTGGGGCTGAACCTGTTGTAGGCGTAGCACGGCACGCCCTCCCTCCTCAGCGCCTCCGCGAGGGCCTCGGCGCCCTGGACGCCCGCCGTCTGGGGAACGAAGACCAGAGCACCCCCTCCGTGCCTTTTCACCAGCTCCACCACCTGCTCCCGCAGATCGCCCACCTGCCTCAGGTAGTACAGACCGATGTTCCTCACGAGCTCGAAGGTGTGGCCCGGCTCGAAGCCGAAGAGCTCCCTGAAGACCCTGATGCGGAGGGTCCTCCTGGCCCTCGCGGTGGCGCCCGAGACGATCAGGACCTTCCGAGTCGAGCTCCTCCGGTACCTCTCCAGCTCCTCGTCGAGCGACTCGTATTCCCTGAAGTCCTCCTCCGTCGGCTTCCGCTTCCTCGTCAGCCGGATCATCCTCAACACCGTCTCCACGACCGCAGGGTCATACCCCATCAGCTCCACGACCTTGTCGATGTTCCTCGGACTGCGAAGGAAGGAGTCGACGTCGTCGACGAAGACGTAGTCGAACTCCTTGCCCCGAAGCAGGTCGTAGCGGTTGTAGAGGAACCGGTCGGTCGTGATCAGGACGTCGAAGTCGCCCGAGCTGATCGCCGAGAGGACGTCCGCCGCCCTCGCCTCCGAGAGGCCGGACCTGTACGACACGACCCTCAGCTCCCTGCTGAGCTTGCGGAGGTAGTCCTCGAACCTCTCGTGGACGTGCTGGACGAGGAGGCTGCTCGGAAGTATCAGGTAGCTCTTGGAGCCGGAGTTGAGGTGGAGGTAGATAGCCGTCACGATGCCGAACGTAGTCTTCCCGAGCCCCGTCGGCGCCACGATCGAGAAGCTCCTCCCCAGGAACACCCTCCTCGCCCAAGTCTCCTGGAGCGACCAGGGAGCTGATCCGACCAGCCGCCTGAAGAGGTCCCTGAACTCCTCCACCCTGATCGAGAGCTCCAGCGCGTCCCTGTACTCCCTGAGCTTCCCGGTCCTGAGCAGGTAGGTGTGGACCTCCGTCCTGCTGGAGGCCCTGAACGGCACGCAGTTGCCGCAGACGCCGTTCGTGAGGAGCTCCTCGTCGCTGATGTCCCCTCCGCAGTTCGGGCAGAGGCCTTTGTACACCGTCCGCATGACCCGCTGCCGTAAGATGGTCCCGAGCGGTCGGACAAAAGCTTGAAGCTTTTCGGGTCGGCAGGGTCGTCCTCAGGGCGGCGCGTCAGCATAGCTATATCTCTGAGGGATTAGGGTCTCCCCAAGGAGGTGGATCGGAGTGGCAGCGCTGGGCATGGCAGGTGCCTATGACAGGGCCATAACCGTCTTCTCTCCACAGGGCAGACTCTACCAGGTCGAGTACGCGCTCGAGACGGTCAAGTCAGGGTCTACCTCCGTCGGGATACGGGTGGACGAAGGGGTGGTGCTCGCGGTCGAGGAGAGGGCCCACAGCAAGCTCCAGGCACCGACTTACTCCCAGAAGATCTTCCAGATCGACCTGCACATAGGCGCCGCGGCCTCTGGGCTGATATCGGACGCGAGGGTCCTCGTCGACAGCGCGAGGATCTACGCCCAGAGCTACCGGCTCACCTACGACGAGCCCCCATCGGTCGAGAGCGTGGCGAAGCGCATCGGCGACCTCATGCAGCTCTACACCCAGCACGGCGGCGTCAGGCCCTTCGGCGTCGCGCTACTCATCGGCGGCTCCTCTGTCGACGGGACCAGGCTCTTCTACACCGAGCCGAGCGGCGTGGTGATGGAGTACAAGGCGTGGAGCATCGGCAGGGGCGCTGAGAGGGTGAAGGAGATGCTGGAGGCGACCTACGACCCGAAGATCCCGCTGGAGGAGGCCAAGAGGCTCGCTATCAGGGCGCTGGTCAAGTCGGTCGACAAGATCGACGAGAACTGGATGGCCAGGATGGTGGTGATACCGACCGACACGAAGACCTACACCCAGGTTCCCGAGGACGAGGTCAACGCGCTCGTGGAGGAGGCCCTCAAGTCGAGCCGGTGACCGCTAAGGGGTTATCACGATCTTCACTCCCTCTCCCTTCTCGAACGCCTCGAGCGCCCTGCCGAACTCCCCTATCGAGAACCTGTGAGTGATCAGCTCCGAGCCCCTGACCTTCCCACGTGAGATCAGATCGAGGGCCTCCACCATCTCCTCCTCCGACGCGGCGTTCGAGGAGACCAGGCTGACCTCCCTGACCAGGAGCTCGCTGAAGTCGTGATCGAGCTTGGTCCCCGATGACGGCAGTCCGAAGAGGCAGACGACACCACCGCTGCGGGTCGATGATATGGCCGAGGAGACGGCCCGGACGCTTCCGGTAGCGACGATCGAGACGTCCGCTCCCCTTCCGCCGGTGAGAGCTCTGACCTCCTGCTCGACGGATCCCTGCCTCGCGTCCACCGCACGGGCACCGAGGCGCTCCGCAATCCCGAGCCGGTTGGGGTTCACGTCCACGCCGAGCACCTCCACGCCGAGGCACCTGAGCAGGGCCACGAAGAGCGCTCCGATGGCGCCGACACCGAAGACCGCGACCGTCTGTCCCTCGCGGACGCTGGCCCTCTTCACCGCCCTGATGCAGCACGCGAGGGGTTCCGTCAGACAGGCCTCCTCCGGATCGCGAAGCCCCCTCACCTTGTAGACGGCCCCTCTCCTGACGATGAACTCAGGAACCCTGAACTTCTCCGCGAAGCCTCCGGGATCGAAGTGATGTCTACGGTACTCCGGGCACATCGTCGGGCTTCCGTTTAGGCAGTAGTAGCACTCGCCGCAGTTCGTGTGGTGGTGCGGAACCACGACCTCACCACTTCTCAGCCACTCCGCACCCTCCCCGACCTCCACCACCCTCCCCACCGCCTCGTGCCCGAGGACCGCTTTCCCCGCGGTGTAGCCGCCCCTGATGCGCTCCACGTCGGTTCCGCAGAGGCCACAGGCTATCAGCTCCACCACCAGCTCCCCCTTCGAGGGCACCGGCTCCGGAACCTCCTCGACCGAGGGCCCGACCCTTGGCCTCAGCAGGACAGCCCTCACGCGTTCTCGTCCCCGTGACCGACTTTTACGTGTGCCGGACCTACGGTCTGCGAAACCTTATTGCCGCTCATTCGTATGCGGCAGAGGATGGTGGACTGCGTCTTCTGCAGGATCGCGGAGGGCCAGGAGTGGGCGGCGGTCGTCTGGAGCGACGACGAGCACATCGCCTTCATGGACCGATATCCCGTCAGCAGGGGCCACACTCTGGTCACCACTAAGCGACATTACCGGGACCTCCTCGAGATGGACGAGAACGCCGCAGGGAGGCTATTCTCCGCGGTCCTGAGGGTCGCCAAGGCGATTCAGCGCGCCCTCTCCCCCGCAGGGATCAACGTCCTCCAGAACAACGGGTCGGCGGCCGGTCAGGTGATCTTCCACGCCCACGTCCACATCATACCGCGCTACGGCAACCCCGGTGGATCGATCTTCAGGGCTGGGAGGCTCAACGTAACCGAGGCGGAGCTGGAGGAGGTAGCGGCCCTGATACGGAAGCACCTGTGACGTGCGAGCCGCGCAGGGTGGGCCGACGACTACCGGGTGATTCTGGGCTCAGCGCTCAAGATCCCTCTCATCTCCTTCCGGATCGACCTGGCCAGACCCATCATCGCAACCTTCACATCCCGTAGCCGGCAAATAACGCCAGCGGAGCTGATGGTTCCGCCTTCAGTTCTACCTCATTAGTGTTGCTTTCCATGACTTGATGGGCGTTCAAGAACACGTCAAGGGTGAACTTCTTACGATATGCCATGCCCCATCCACCTCTCCACGTCTTCACTTCCGTCAGGGGCAAAACCTCTCCGCTCTTGAGATCGCCAGTCCTCGCCCGTTCTCCCCTGCTCCTCACTTGACGGTGACGCTCTTGGCCAGGTTCCTGGGTTTGTCGATCTCGGCCCCCCTCTCGAGGGCCATGTAGTACGCGAGGAGCTGGAGAGGTATCACCTCCAGCAGGACCGAGGCGTACTTGGAGCCCGTCCTCGGGATCCGGACGAAGAAGTCGTAGACGCTGTGGTGCCGGTCTGAGATGCCGATCAGCCTCGCTCCCCTCGCCTTGAGCTCTTGGCAGTTCGAGAGGGTGTCGGTGTGCGTGTCGTCTGAGGGGTTCAGGACGATCACCGGCGTGCCGTTCTCTATGAGCGCCAGCGTGCCGTGCTTGAGCTCCCCTGCCGGGAGGCCCTCGGCGTGGACGTACGCGAGCTCCTTGACCTTCAGCGCCCCCTCCAGCGCTATCGGGTAGTGGACGCCCCTTCCGATGAGGTAGACGTCCTTCGAGTCCTTCAATATGCTGGCGATCTCAGCGATCTGTGGCTCCTGCTCGAGCACCTGCTCCACGCCGGCACCGAGCTCCTCCGGATCGAGGGGAACCTCCTTGCCGGAGACCGCAGACGCAAGCCTGATCAGCGCGACGACCTGCGAGGTGAAGCTCTTGGTCGCAGCGACCCCGATCTCCGGCCCTGCCCTGATGTTGATGTGGACGTCCGAGAGCCTCTCGAGGCTCGACCCGGGCATGTTGACGATCCCGATGACCTTCGCGCCCTTCTGCTTCGCGTCCCTCACGGCCTCCAGGACGTCCGCCGTCTCGCCGCTCTGACTGATGGCCACCAGCACCGAGTCGCCGTTGACCCACCTAGAGACCAGGTTGTACTCGCTGGCCAGGACCGGTTGGACGTCGAGGTCCGCGAGCTCCGCGAGGACGTACCTCCCGACGAGGGCGGCGTGGTAGCTTGTTCCCGCGGCCACCAGGAGGATCCTTCTGGCCTCCCTGAGGAGCCTTGCGGCCTCCTCGAGCGGCCCGAGCTCCTCCGTCAGCGTCCGCGTGACCGTGAAGCGCTGGTCGTGTATCTCCTTGAGCGTGTGGTGGACGTAACCCCTCTTGTCGACCTCGGATACCTCAATCGCCACCTTCGTGACCTTCAGCTCGAGCTCCTCTCCTGTGAAGAGCCAGGACTCGACCCTGCCGGGCACTATGAGGGCGCATGACTCGTTCTCGAGGAAGATCGCGTCGTCGGTCCACTCGAGGAAGCTCAGAACGTCGCTCGCCGGTATCGAGAAGTCCTTCCCCACGCCAACGACGAGCGGGGAGTTGTGTCTGGCCGCGAGGATCGCGTCGCCAGTCCAGGTGCTCACGGCAACGAAGGCGAAGCTCCCCCTGAGCTTTCTTACAACGGAGGTCAGGGCACCCCTCGGGTCACCGGGCCTGGCCCTCAGCTCCTCCTCGAGGAGGTGGGCGATCACCTCGCTGTCGGTCTCGCTCGTGAACCTGTGACCCCGGGCGATCAGCTCGGCCCTAAGCTCCTCGTGGTTCTCGATGATGCCGTTGTGGACTATCGCAACCCTTCCGTCGCAGGACGTGTGCGGGTGGGCGTTCCGGTCTGTGACACCTCCGTGCGTTGCCCATCGGGTGTGAGCTATGCCGACGGAGCTCTCGGTTCCGGCGAGCGAGGAGACCTCCCTCTCGAGCGCCTCGACGCTCCCCACCCTCTTGACCACCGAGATCCCGTCGCGGGTGAGCAGCGCGAGCCCCGCCGAGTCGTAACCCCTGTACTCGAGCCTCCGGAGGCCCCTTATCAGGACTTCCAGCGCGTTCCCGGAGCCCGTGAAGCCGATTATCCCGCACATCCGGACTTACCTGCCGCGGTGATCAGCAAGGGCGGTAAAAAGCGTGTCATGGACCGAACGATCAGAAGCTTGCGTTCTACCGTTAGAACCGCGGGCTTCGGAGGGTTTATCCCTTCTCCATCGGCGTATCGCAGGGGAATGATCCGAGCGGAGAGGGTCCTCGAGGACGTGGTGCGGATCAGGGTCGAGCATCCAGGCACCTACATCGGCCACGTGAACCTGTACCTGATCGAGTTGGATGACGGAAGGCTGCTGGTCGACTCGGGCTTCAGGCAGACGGCCGGAGAGCTGGTGGAGGAGCTGAGGAGGTTGATCGGCGGATCGCGGCTCGAGACCGTGCTGCTGACGCACATACACAACGACCACACGGGAGGTGCGAGTGAGGTCGCGACAGCGTTCGGACCCAAGGTCCGGATGCACCAGCGGGACATCGACGTGATCCGCTTCATGAGGGAGACGGTGGAGGGAGGGGGGAGGCAGCTCAAGGCTCTGGGGCTCGACGACTCCCTCAGGGAGGAGGTCCTCGGGTTCTTCAGGTTCAACCTCCAGCACCTCTCGATGGGTTACGAGCCCCTAATCGGCGGTGAGGAGTTCCGCTCGAGGGCAGGCAGGTGGAGGGTCGTCCCGACGCCGGGGCACACGCCGGGGCACGTCACGCTCTTCGACGAGCGGAGGAGGGTCCTGATCTCAGGCGACCATTTGCTGCCCAACGAGACCTCCAACGTCTCGTATTACCCTATGGAGGGATACGACGCCCTCCGTTCCTACCTCGGATCTCTGGTCCTGACAGAGGAGTTGGGGCCCGAGCTGGTCCTTCCCTCCCACGGCGAGCCCTTCGGGAACGTCAGGGAGCGGATCGACTACCTATTCCTGCACCACGAGAAGAGGCTCCGTGAGGCGCTCGCGTCAACCGGCGATGGGAACAGCCTGATGGGAGTGGCCCGAGGCATCTCGTGGTCGAGGGGGCGCTTCGACGGGTTGGGGCCGATCGACCGGTGGCTTGCGCTTCTGGAGACGCTGGCGCACCTCCAGTTCCTGATCAACGGAGGCTTCGTCGAGACGAGGTGGGACGCCGGGACGGTGGTCTACGCGGCGACCGGCAGGGACGCGTCGGAGATAAAGGAGGTCCTTGAGGAGATCCGCAGGCGCGGCTGACCATCACGTCACGCCCATCTCCCGGAGCAGCTGGCCCATTCTCGTGATCCCCTCGACGAGCTTCTCCTCCGATGCCGCGAAGCTCACGCGAACGTGCCCCTCTCCTCCGGGACCGAAGGACGAGCCAGGGACGACCACGACCCGCTTCTCCTCGAGCAGCCGCGCGCAGAAGCTCATGTCGTCATCGATGCCCGGGAGCCTCGGGAAGGCGTAGAAGGCCCCCTTCGGAGCAACCAGCTCCATTCCCTCCTCACGCATCAGCTCGACCACGAGGTCCCTCCGCTTCCTGTAAAGCTCCCTCGCAGAACGCGTGTAGTCGTCGTAGACGCCCGACCTGAGGGCGTCGAGCACCGCGTGCTGGGCGAACGTCGGCGGACAGGCGTGCGAGTAGAGCAGGAACTTCTGCATCCGCTCGGCGAGCTCATCTGGAGCGATCAGGTACCCGATCCTCCAACCGGTTATCGAGAGGCTCTTCGAGAAGCTCTGGACCACCACGATCGATCCGTAGCCGTCGATCAGGTCTGCGGCGCTTGAGAACTGGCCGTCGTAGACGAAGGGCTCGTAAACCTCGTCGGAGATGACGTATGCGCCAACCTCCGCAGCGACGTCCACCACCTTCCTCATGTCCTGAGACCCGTAAACCGCACCGGTGGGGTTAGACGGTGAGTTGACGATCACCGCCTTGGTCCTGTCGCTGACCGATGACCTCAGCTCCTCCTCGTCTGGGACGAAGCCCCTCTCCGGTGAGGGCCTGAGGAAGACGACCTCGGCTCCGAAGATCCTCGCGATGGCCGCGTACGACGGGAACGACGGCGAGATCACGACGACCTCGTCGCCCCGTTTCAGAATCGCAGCCATCGATGCGAAGAGCGCGTTCTCCCCGCCGATCGTGACGAAGACGTTCTCCGGTCCGACAGACCTGGACCTTTTGGAGTAGATCCTGGCCAGCTCCTCGCGGAGCTCCCGGATGCCCGCTATGGGTCCGTACTTGTTCCTCCCCTGACGCATGTGCCTCGCCGCGGCCTCGATGAGCTCCAGCGGTGGATCCAGGTCAGGCTCCCCTATCCCGAGGTTGATGGCGTCGGGGAACCGCGATGCGGCCTCGAAGAACCGCCTGATCCCGGTAAGCTCTATCGCGTCTAGGTTCTCGGAGACCGACATCCGTATCACCTACCTCCTGCCTGGTTTGGGCCCGTCACGAACGTCCTTCGACCTCGTGCTTATTATGAGCGACGCCGTCCGGTGAGCGGTGAACCCGGCGGAGGCGCTGAGGGCGGCGCTGAGCAAATTCCTCGGGAGGCCGACGGCCGACCGGGAGGCGACGGAGGAGCTGATCAGGGGGATCCAGAGGGCGCTGCTGCTCGCGGACGTGAAGGTCGAGCTGGTCAAGGAGCTCTCCGACAGGATAAGGAAGCGGGTGGAGGAAGAGGAGCCGCCGCCGGGCATCTCGAGGAAGGACGTGGTCGTCAGGGCCGTCTACGAGGAGCTCGTGAGGCTTCTCGGCGCCAAAAGGTCAGAGCTGGAGAGGCCTCCGACCAAACCGTACGTCGTGATGGTGGTCGGGATCCAGGGCAGCGGCAAGACCACGACCGTGGCGAAGGTCGCCAACCTCCTCAGGACGAGGGGGATCAAGGTGGGCGTCGTGGGAGCTGACACCTACAGGCCCGCGGCACTGGAGCAGCTACGCCAGCTTCTCGTCCCGCGGGGGATACCGGTCTACGGCGAGGAGAACGGTTCAGATGCGGTCGGGATCGCGGTCAGGGGCATCTCCCACCTAACCTCTCAGGGGTGCGAGTACATACTGATCGACACCGCGGGCAGGCACAGGGACCAGGAGTCGCTGATGAGGGAGATGCGCGAGATGGCCGAGCGGATCAGGCCCCACGAGATTGGGCTCGTGATCGACGGAACCATAGGCCAGGCCGCAGGACCGCAGGCGGAGGCCTTCCACAGGGCCGTTCCGATCGGGTGGATAGCGGTTACCAAGCTCGACACCTCCGCGAAGGGAGGGGGCGCGCTCTCCGCGGTCGCCGCGACCGGGGCCTCCATCAGGTTCATCGGCACCGGCGAGCGGATCGAGGACATCGAGCTCTTCGACCCGGAGTCCTACGTTGCGAGACTCCTCGGCATGCCTGACCTGAGGTCGGTGCTGGAGAGGGTGAGGCTCGCGGAGCTTAAGGTCACGGAGCAGCAGGCGGAGCGCATAGCGCGTGGGACCTTCACCCTCGAGGACATGATAGAGCAGCTGAGGCAGGTCAGGAAGGCGGGGCCGCTCTCGAGGTTCCTGAGGTCGCTGCCGATCCCGGGGCTTCCGTCGCTTCCGGAGGAGGAGCTGGAGAAGGCGGAGGAGCTGGCGAAGAAGTTCGAGGCGATCTACAACTCCATGACGCCCGAGGAGCGGAGGAACCCAACGATCATAGACGGTTCTAGGGCCAGGAGGATCGCGAGGGGAGCGGGCGTGAGGGAGGGCGACGTGAAGAGGCTGGTGAAGCAGTACCTCGAGGCGAGGAAGCTGGTGAAGACCATGCGGAGGTCGAGGCTCCCTGGCGTGAGGAGGTCACTGCTCGAGGGAAAGGGCTGAGGGGCGAGCGTTTCCATCGGAGTCCCTGTTGGGTGGGTTCAGGTCGTACCGGGTTTGTGGGAGCCGGCCAGGCTCCGGAGGACCTCGATGATCGACTGAGTGCCCTGGTCCGCGTAGCCCATGGAAGACGAGGGCCCTCACCATCTGCCAGGCGAGCGAGGTCAGGGGCAGAGGAAGCGACCGAGACTCCGCGACCTCCATCACGATCCTCAGGTCCTTCTTCAGGTGAGCCGCCTTGAACCCGGGCCTGTAGTCCCGCCCGACCATCTTGGGCCCGAGGTTGACCAGCTGCCAGGACGACGCAGCCCCTCCCCCTATCACCTCGAGCACCCTGCTGGGGTCCAGGCCCATCCGCTCCGCGAAGAGGACGGCCTCCGCAGCCGCCATGAGGTTCCCGGCGACCGCGATCTGGTTGCAGAGCTTCGTCAGCTGACCCGAGCCGCTCGCGCCCATGTACTCGATCCTGCTTCCCAGGTGCCTCAGCACCGGCACCACCCTCTCGAAGGCCTCCCGATCTCCTCCGACCATGATGGTGAGCGTCCCGCTCTCCGCTGCGGGCGTGCTGCCCGTGACCGGTGCGTCGAGGTAATGGACGCCCATCTCCTTCAACCTCCCGGCGATCGCGACCTCCGTTGCAGGCGAGACCGTTGAGCAGTCGATCACGATGGACCCGCTTCTCAGCCCCTCGACCAGCCCCTCCCTTCCGAGGACCACCTGCTCGACGTCACCCGAGTCGGGCAGCATCAGGAACACCACGTCTGACTCCCGCGCCACCTCCTTAGGCGATGACGCGGGCCTCGCTCCGAGCGAAGCCAGCTCCTCCACCGGCCGCCGGCTCCTGTTGTGGACCGTGAGCTTGTATCCCGCCGCGAGCAGACGCCTGGCCATGGGCCTCCCCATCAGCCCGAGGCCGATGAAACCGATCCTGTCGGTCACGGGTTCCGTGCCACAGCCCTTGACTAATTATTTATTCCGGTGGCGCGGTGGATTTCCTGAGGTGCCATGAGCGACGAGTGGTGGCCCTCCTGGTGGAGGAGGAGGTTCAGGCCCTTCGAGCTGATCGACGAGATGATGCGCGAGTTCGAGCGGTGGTTCGAGGAGGAGTTCAGGCGCTTCGAGCGTGAGCTGCCGAGGGACCTGGTGCGGGAGATCAGGACGCCGAGCGGGATCAGGCGCGAGATAGGGCCGATCGTCTACGGTTACTCGATCACGATAGGTCCTGACGGGAGGCCGATCATCAGGGAGTTCGGGAACGTCAAGCCCGGGAGGAGGGGTGAGCCTCCGATGCTGACCGTCGAGAGGGAGCCGCTGGTGGACGTCCTGAACGAGGAGGACAGGATCAGGGTGATCGCCGAGGTGCCGGGGGTGCAGAAGGAGGACATCCAGCTGAACCTTCAGGACAGCAAACTGGTCATCAAGGTCGACACCCCCCAGCGGAAGTACTACAAGGAGGTGGAATTGCCGGAGGAGGTGGATCCCGAGAACTCCAAGGCGAACTACAACAACGGCGTACTGGAGGTCATACTGCCCAAGAAGGGCGGCAGGAGACCTGCCAGGCAGATCAAGGTGGAGTAGCGCGCCCATCTTTCCCATTCCGCGCTAAGCCTTCCCGAGGTCGCGGTCCGCGCAGCTCCATCGGGTTTTCCGTGGACCGGCAACGCTCCTGGCGACGCGTTTTTTGACGGCCTGGCGAGTGTGGTGCCCGGCCACCGTCGCTGCGATCATCGGCCGGGCGTCCGGGAAGACCCGGTGGACTCGCCATCAGGACGTTGAGATTGATTTAAGAGGACGGGGGAGACGTTCCATTCAACGGATGCGGCTCAGCTGGATGATCGGTGGTGCGCAGGGGAGCGGTGTCGATTCGTCCGCCAACGCCTTCGCCTATGCCGTCGCTTCTGCCGGTTACAACGTCTTCGGGAAGAGGGAGTACTTCTCCAACATCAAGGGCAGGCACAGCTACTTCACCGTGGTGGCCTCGGAGGGGCCCGTAAGGAGCGTGACGGATGAGGTCCACGTCCTCACCTCCTTCGACGCCGAGACCGTCTTCAGACACGCCTTCGAGGTGATGAAGGGAGGGGCACTGATCTACGACAAGTACCTCGAGGGCGAGCGTCTCAAGAACCAGTCGATGCTCGAGCCGGAGGAGATGGAGAGGATAGAGAAGAACCTGGAGGAGATGGGGGTCTCGGACACCCTCAAAGACGTGGTCAAGGCGGCCAACGAGTCGGGCGTCAAGGTGTTCCCGGTACCGTACATGGACCTCCTCAAGCGGGTCGGCGACCTGATAGGAGAGCAGCAGCTCAGCGCCCTCACGAGGATGGTCAACACGCTGGCCGTAGCGGTCTCCTTCAGGCTCCTCAGGGGCGAGCTCGAGAACCTCGAGAAGGGCCTCAGCTACGCCTTCAGGGCCAAGAGGGCCATCGTGCGGAACAACATGGTCGCTGCTCAGGTGGCCTACGAGTACTTCGACGAGCACTTCCAGGGCGAGTCGATCGGCCTCACGCTCAAGCCCATCCCGAACGGCACCCGGAGGATCCTCGTCAACGGAACGACGATCGTCGGGCTCGGCAAGATCGTCGCGGGCTGCAGGGTCCAGTCCTACTACCCGATAACGCCGGCAGCTGACGAGAGCTTCTACCTGGAGGACAAGATGGAGTTCGGAATCGCGGCCGACGGCGAGCTGGAGTACCCCGAGCTGGCCGAGACCAAGGTCCTCACCGAGCGCGGGAACATCGTCGTGGTCCAGACCGAGGACGAGCTCGCGGCGATAGACCTGGCGATCGGTGCCGCGCTGGCGGGAGTCAGGGCCGCAACGGCCACCTCCGGCCCGGGGTTCTCACTGATGCCGGAGGGCCTCGACTGGGCGAGCATCAACGAGGTTCCCGTGGTGATAACAATCTACAACAGGGGAGGGCCGAGCACCGGGCTGCCGACGAGGCACGAGCAGTCGGACCTGCTCTTCTCCGTCTTCGCGGGCCACGGAGAGGCTCCCAGGATCGTGCTGGCCTCAGGGGACATGGAGGAGGCCTTCTACGACACCATCAAGGCCTTCAACTACGCCGAGCGCTACCAGATGCCGGTGATACACCTCCTCGACAAGTCGATCGCCAACTCGACCCAGAGCTTACCGGTTCCAGACCCCGCGAGGGCCGTGATAGACAGGGGCCTCTACGTCGACTCGGACATGACGGGCAAGCAGTACAAGCGCTTCGAGATCACCGAGTCAGGGGTTTCGCTGAGGGTACCGATCGGCACCAAGGGTGTCACCTTCTGGAACACCGGCGACGAGCACGACGAGCTCGGCCACATCTCGGAGGACCCGTACAACAGGACGGCGATGATGGAGAAGAGGATGAGGAAGCTCGAGCTGGCAGCACGGGAGATCCCGCCTGAGGAGAAGGTCAGCGTTTACGGCGACCAGTCCTCCGACGTCTGGATCGTCAGCTGGGGATCGACGAAGGGCCCGATCCTCGACGCGCTGGACCTGCTAAGGGAGGAGGGGTTCGACGGGAAGCTCGCGTTCCTCCAGGTCAGGCTCCTCTGGCCCTTCCCCGCTGACCTCGTGCGGGAGCTGCTGGGCGGCGCGAAGAAAATCATCGACATCGAGCAGAACTACATGGGTCAGTTGGGGATGCTGATGAAGATGGCCGCAGGGATTGAGCCGACCAACAGGATCCTGAAGTTCAACGGCAGGCCCTTCACGATGACCGAGGTGAGGGACGCGATCAAGACCGTCCTGAAGACCGACGTCAAGCGCCTCGTTACCAACAGGGGCTCGTGAGGGGTCAGCGCCGGGCCGCCCGTCTGAGGCCGCCCACTCGCCGCCCACCTTTTTGCAAATATTTCTAATGGTGGAGCTGTTAAGAGCCCCGGGTGGGGACCTTGTCGGCCATCGCCGCTAAGAGGTTCACGGAGGAGTTCGCTACGCTTCTGGACAGGGCCGTTGCGATCACCCTCAAGTCCGGACAGAGGATCACGGGTAGGGTGCTGGCGTTCAACCAGTCGGACTACAGCATCTGGCTCGCGGACGCCGTGACGGGTGAGGGGAGAAGCTCGAGGAGGCTCTTCGTCGCGGGCAGCGAGATCTCAACGATAGAGGTGATGGAGGAGGGGCCTGACCTCATGGAGCTGTACGAGAGGCTCAACAGGGTCTTCCCCAACATGGTGAGGTACCTCCGCGAGGCAGGGGTGATCGTGGTGATGGAGCGGGTCAGGGTGACGAAGGACGGCTTGGTCGAGGGTTCGGGACCGGTTGCGGAGAGGGTGAGGAGGATATGGGAGGAGTGGAAGGCCGAGTCCGGGCAGAAGGGCTGAGCGGCCGGTTCAGCTCTCGAGGCGCGCCACGGCCCTCGCGTAGGACCTCATCAGCTCGTCGACCGTGACGTCCTCCAGTCCGAGGTTCGCGAGCCTGTTCAGCACCCAGACCGCCCTCCGGCAGGCGTAGTAATCCGGGGTGGACTCGCCGACCTCGATCAGCATCCCCATGTTCTCCATCCCCATCAGCCCAGCCAGGTTCATCAGTATCCCCACGGCCCCCACGATCTGGCCGCTGTAGACGTGCCCCTCCACCAGTTTCGCGTACTTCTCGAGGTTGGACCGGTCGGTCGAGGAGCCCTCTCCTACGCTGATCCTCTACGGGACATCGCAGCCTGCATCGAGTTACG
>Ga0105162_1000188_pt1 | contig 42027 bp, 39 predicted proteins | sample JNZ201metaG_FD_81532 | JGI IMG/M metagenome (GOLD analysis project Ga0105162, IMG submission 81532) | Hot spring microbial communities from Jinze hot spring, China to study Microbial Dark Matter (Phase II) - JNZ 20120812A | ecosystem: Environmental > Aquatic > Thermal springs > Hot (42-90C) >...
GGCACGACGACGTCTCTCTCTAGCTTTCTTCCCCGCCAGAAAAAGTAGAAGAGAAGGAATAGGGCTGTAGCAACCACGAATGTGTCGGCGAAGTATACGACGGGGAGAAGGCTCCAGTTTCTCCAGACGGGGTTCCATGTCTGCGCAAGAAGCATGGAGGCAGGGTATATGCCCCACATCACAAGTGGTACCAGCATGGCTACGGCAACCACCTTAGCAACCTTCTCAGCAACGGCGTACCTCTCTTTAGTAGTCACACCAATTGAGAAAACTCTGTAAAAAGCGGCTCTGAGACCTTTCGCACTGATTGAGGCTTGATACGAGTAGTAGGAGAATGTTGAGACGGCGAAGACCAGGGCAAGGATTAGTGCAGCGACCCATGCTATCCCTTGGATGGCTATCAACGAAATACCGGGGTTCTGGGCGGTTGCAGCTATGTGCGGGTTGCCGAAAATAAGCCACGCTCTCTGTGGGGACCTGAGGTCCGCCAGAGGCCCCAGCAATACGACGGCGAAGAACCCTATGCCCATCATCGTCATCAGCGGAATGGCTTTTCTCAGCGAACCGGATAGGTATGCGAGGGATGTTAGGATGAGTAGGTCGGCTCCCGATATGAGCAGTGTGTAGGTGAAGAGCACGGGATGCCAGAGAAGAGGCTCAGCAGCCTCATTAGGGAAATAGTATTCCAGCACCATGGCTACCTGTTCACCTCGCTCGGTAAATCAAGATAGAAAATCATGGGCTTTGCCCCTGTCTCGGGCTTGAGGACCTGAGTCGGCCTACTGTTGATTATTCTCGTCAGCTCGTTATCCTCTGTAAGGGGTCCGAAGACACGGGCCCCTGTTGGACACGCCTCTACGCATGCGGGCAACAACCCCTCGGCCAGCCTGTGGCTGCAAAACGTGCATTTGTCGGCCACACCTTTGACAGGATTGATGAAACGTGCTCCATATGGACATGCCTTGACGCACGCTCCGCATCCGATGCAGAGGTTGTCGTTGACGAGCACGAGGCCGTCTTGTGTGATGAAGGTCGCTTTGGTTGGACACGGTGGGACGCATGGAGGGTCGTCGCAGTGGTTGCACTGCTTGGGGATAAATATCCGGGTGCCGTCAGGCTTCTCCAAATGCTCAATCCATGTCCTAAAGAAGTCGAGGGGCACATTATTCTCAGCCGAGCACGCCACCACACAAGCCATGCAGCCGTAACACTTCTCAACATCCATCAACATCGCATACCGTTTTCCTTGCTCACCAGTCGCTGACACGGTGAACACCGGCGCTGATAGCAAAAGGCAGCCGGCAACACCCTTTATGAAATCGCGTCGAGACTGCTCGATCACGGATGATATGCATAAACTCGTGTAGATAACAGTGTCTGTACAGGTATGTACTTTTGTGTGATAGGCATTTACAATATTGTTAATAATCCTATCGCTTGGGTTTCTTGACCTCCCCGGTTACAAGTAGGTCGAGAGGGGCTCCATTCACGACGGTGACCTTGTATCTCACGCCCGGGAGGTCTCCCATGGATTTGCCCATGGAGCCGCCGATACCCTCGACGATTACTTCGTCGTGTTCGTCGACGACGTTGAGGGCCCCGTCTCCGGGCAGGAACGCGGTTATGACTTTGCTGTTTTTGATGAGCTGGACGCGGACGCATTTGCGGACGGCTGAGTTTGGCTGACGCGACTCAATCCCTACTTTCTGTATAACTATGCCCCGGGCCATGGGAGCGCCCTCGAGAGGGTCTGTCTTCTCCTTCAGCCGGAGCATTCTTATACGATAGTCTCTCTTTGCCCACCTAAACCTGTTCCTAACCTTTATCAGGTGTCTCGCCGCGAACTCTCCGTTACCCATACCGACCTCTGAGAAACAGCACCGAGCCGGTGTTTAATAAGGTTGAGCCTATCCACCTATTGTGTGCATAGGCCTCACGTGGGGCAAAAGCCTCTTAGACTTGATAAGCGTCTCGACACCTGCAAACTTTTTCCTAAAACTTTGCCTAATGAAGCCAGCTATCTCCTCGTCCGAGGCCCCGCCGCGTAGAAGCTGCTTCACATCATACTCGTCCCTGCTGAATAGGCAGGGAACGATTTTCCCGTCAGCTGTGAGCCTTATCCGGTCGCAGTCTCCGCAGAAGGGGTTGGTCATGCTCGTGATGACTGCGACGTTTCCGTCGGCTCCGTCGGCGAACTCGTAGACCGTTGCGGTGCTTCCGGGCTCACGAGGGAGCTCAACAAGCCTATAACGTTTGTTTATTTTCTCGATGATCTCGGAGCCGGGGACAAGCCGTGAAACATCCCAGAGATGCCTTCCATCGAAGGGCATGTATTCTATGAATCTGATGGAGTATCCTGACTGACGGCCAAGCTCCACGAAGTCGAGTATCTCGTCGTCGTTGCATCCACGTGTCACGACGCAGTTTATCTTGACGGGATGTAGCCCGGCTTTCTTCGCCTCCCTAAGCCCATCCAACACCTTCGAGAAAACATCCTTGCGACCAACTATTTCTTCAAACCGCTCAGGCTTTAGACTGTGGAGGCTTACCGTGACGCTCTGGAGACCTGCCTCCTTGAGCAGAGCAGCCTTCTCCGCCAGGAAATAGCCGTTGGTGGTCATCGATATTGACTCGACACCTTTTATGCTGCTGATGAGCCTCACACCTTTCTCCAAATCACGTCTCATCAGTGGCTCGCCGCCGCTCAGCCGAACCCTTGTAACATTCATGCTTGCCAGTATTCTGACAACACGGGCCATCTCCTCATATGTTAGAATCTCTTTGTGAGGTATCCAGACCGGGTGGAGAGGCATGCAGAAATCGCATCTGAAGTTGCATCTATCCGTGACAGAGAGCCGTAGCTTCCTCGCCACCCTCCCGAAACCGTCGACAAGCGGCTCCAATCCAGCTAATAATAATTCCGGCTAAGCTATAAAGAGATTTTTGATACAATTGGTTGGCTTATTTGACCGCCTGCATCGCATGTCTGTAGACGTGGGCGATTGCGCCGAAGAGCATCACGACGACGCCGAGGTTGAAGAGGGCGAGGTTTTTGAGACCTTCGAGATAGTTCTGAAACGCTACGAGTGAGAGTATGCCTATGGCTGCGAGCAGGCCCATGATTATGCGCACAGCCCATGGATATGGGAGCTGGAAGGTAATTGGCCTTGTTCTTGCAGGGGGTTTCTGTGGACGTGCATAGGGTGGGGGCGCGATGAATTTGTAGCTGACTATGAAGGATGCGGCGACTAGAAAGGCCAGCAGCGGATAAAAGATCAGTGGCTCGATGTAGACTGCCGTGAAGGCGTCAACACGCGGCGTCGTGTAGAAGCCCCACACAGTTGTCACAATTATGAGAACCAGCGAGGATATTCCAGCGGCTGTGAAGAAGGGCCTCTCTTTCCAGCTGAGCCTCTTGGAGCGGTCAACGAAGGGAACTATGAGGAAAAAGAGTATGAACAACAGGGGAAGGAAAGCGCCCGCAGTAAACCTCTCAAGACCCGTCCTAAGAAACGCATAGATGGCGGTTAGATACCACTCTGGCACCTCCACGATGCCCCGCGTTGGGTCATACTTTATTCCGAGGTCGACGGGATAAAGTCCACCCGCTATCAAAATTGCTCCTATCACGCCTGCGACGACGGGCGGGTCGAAGACGAGGTTGCGTGGGAAGTGGACGAGAGCAAGGAGAAGCATTACCATGGGAAGAATGAAGACATGTAATGCGTAGAACCTGATGATGAGGTCATAGAGGCCTCCGCCGAGAAGCAGAGGCGCCAATTGCTCACCCAAGAAAGGTGCGGAGTTCGTGAGACCGACCGCGATGTTGACAGCCAGCATAGCTCTCTGGTTGAGTATGAGGTCGTATCCTGTGAAGGCCTCGATAACTGTCACGGTTCCGAGGATTACCCCGGTCACCCATATGACCTCGTTTTTGACTTTGAACCTTCCGCTGAAGTATTGGTAGAAGAGGTGGGCGATGGCGAGGAAGACCATCGCGTTGGATGCGTGGTAGTGGATGTTTCTGATGAAGAAGCCGAAAGCTATCTCCTCCTGAATCTGCTTCACGCTATTGTAGGCTTGTGTGACGTCGGGCCTGTAGTAGAACATGAGAAGCGCTCCCGTTACTCCGAGGAGAAGAAAAACTATCGCGGTTAACGTGCCGAGGTATCCAAAGGGGCTTACCGCGACACGGGGAATCTGAAACCTGAAAGTAACAATCGGAGTCCTCTCAAGCCGCTCCACAAGCCATTTGACAAACTCGTCAAACACACGGCCCAGCGGCCCTGCCTCGCTCTTCTGCTGAGACATCAGCAATCAGGGGGTCGTCTCAATATATAAGAGTAATTCCAGGTAGCGCTAATGCCTCAAAGTTAAATAACAAAATCCGCTGCTCAGGTTGTTGAGGCACGTCATCTCAGCTAAGCAGTTTGACTTCGACACTCTTGCTGATGTCTTCTCGACCGCTAAGGCTCTGAAGAACAAGTTGTCCGAGAAGAGGATGCTGAAACTTGCTGTTGACAGGATTTTGATGACGGTTTTTCTGGAGCCGAGCACGAGGACGCGGCTGAGCTTTGTCTACGCCATGAAAAGGCTGGGAGGTGACGTGGTCGACTTCGGGCCCGAGGAGGTGACAAGCAGGGCTAAGGGCGAGAGTTTCGAGGATACCATGCGGATGCTCGATGGCTATGCTCCAGACGTGATTGTCCTCCGAAGCCGCGAAGTTGGAGCTGCTGAGAAAGCCTCGAAAATTGTCAGGTGCCCAGTTATTAACGCAGGCGATGGTTGGAACGAGCATCCGACACAGGCGCTGCTCGACGTCTACACCATTTGGGAGCAGCTGGGCAAAGTCGATGGTCTGAGGATAGCTATTATGGGTGACCTGAGATATGGCAGAACACCCAGCAGCCTCTCCTACCTTCTCGCAAAATATCGAGACATAACCTTCCACTACGTCGCTCCGCCTCAGCTGCAAATCCGCGAAGAGGTTCTAAAGGAAGTTTCACATCACACTGTTCATCAGCATAGCAGGCTCGAGGAGATAAGGGATGAGGTTGACGTGCTTTATGTGACGAGGCTTCAGAAAGAGCGGCTCGGCGACGAGAACCTGTATCAGCAGCTGAGGGGAAGCTACGTAGTCACCGTCGACCTATTGAAGAAGCTGAAGAAAATTCCGTTAATAATGCATCCCCTGCCGCGTGTCGATGAACTCCCAGCCGAGGTGGATGCTCTGCCTCAGGCCAAGTATTTCCAGCAGGCTGAGAACGGCGTATACGTCCGCGCCGCCCTTCTAACAAAATTGCTCAACCTCGACATCTCAAGCCTACAAAGCAGCTAAACCCTCACACTTTTAGCGAACATCCACAACCCATGAACAGCCGAAGCAACCACTGCAGCTGCGGGAAGAAAAGCCAGCATCGCGAGAGGGTCGGTGGATATCCTGACCATTTGAAGAACAGCTGCCGCGGCGAAGTTGAGGCCGAGGACGAGTAAAAGTCCGGAGTATAATTTTCTCCTCCAACCGCCGTCTGTGAGCAGTGTTGAGATTGTTATGATGTTTACTGCTCCGAGTCCTGTGACTAAGGAGGGTAGAGGGGCTGTCGAGGGTGCGGCCGCGAGGGCGAGGACGATGGATAACATGGGAAGCAGCTGGTGTGGAGCTTTTCCCCTCAACACCTGTACACCGTGGGCTGTTTTGACAGCTTCGCCGACAACTCCGACAGCTGCCACAAGAGCGGTTAACTGCAAAACCCTTCGAATCAGGGCCGCGGAAGCATCCACTGTGGGGAGACCGGTTAAAGGTATTAGAAGATTAGCCAAACCTGTGTGGAAAACGGTGCTATAGAATGCGAGTCCAGCGGCCGCCGAAGACATGATAGCGTCGCCGAACCTGCCTCCGTTTCCGTTTAGGGTTGGGGAAAGGGCTGCGAACGCTGCTGGGATGATTAGCAGAGTTTCGGTGCTGAGTTCCATGTTTATGGATGGCTGTGTCTCTGACAGAGGTGAGAGAAAAAGTCCGAGGACGATGAAGAGAAGAACTGCGGCTGCTACGGCTGTGAAGGCCTGGGGAAACATGGAAGCTGTTTTGACACCTGCAGAAGCTGTTGCCAGAAGAAAAATAGCCAACGCAATTGAGGTTACTTCAGCTGGAAGAGAATAAGTTGTCACAAGGGGCAGTAGACCAAGAACGGCTGATGCTGAGACAGCCTGGGCAAACGCCGGCCCCATCCTCTCATAGAAGAAGATGTGAAAAACGAGAGCCATCGCGAAGACAACAAGTATGGGAAACTCGAGCCCCCCTGCGTTAAGGGTCCTTACGACTAATGTGAGCAACAATGTTGCCGAGGCCATTTGTGGGATGAGGTGTTTCTGGAGACGGAGTCCCAGCCGTGTCAACCAAGGTGTGAGCAAAGCTGTTGTGAGAAAAAGTCCCGCAACCGCTGCGAGGGTGGAGAAACTGGTGAAAAAATAGGATGCGAAAACGAGGTAAAGGTAGAGCATCGAGTAACTTCCCTCCAGACCCGGCCTACGCCGGCCGATCAGAAGAAAACCTAGCGCAGCCGCCGCGGCGAGAAATGAGAAAACAAGCAGCGGCAACAACCCATAAAACATCAAAAGCCTCATGTAATAAACTGCATTGGACGGTCTAAGGCGGAGCTATGGTCACGGGTTTTGCAACAGTTATCCTGAAGCCCTCGTTCTTAGCGGCTTCGAGCCAATAGTTGTTGACTTGTTCCTGTATGCTGGCTATCGCCGTCTCCTGTTTCCTCGGCGTGAAGAGATGTCTAAACCTGTTTTGATGCCTGAGATATTCTTCTACAGGTTTCAGAACTGTGGGAATGTATGTGTGGCGGACTTTTCCATAGACGGATTCCTTCAGAGGCCATATTCCGCACTCCACCGCAAGCCTCGAGATTCTAACCGAGAGCGACGGGTCAAACCCCCAGCCTGTTGGGCAGGATGAAAACGCTATGAAGAGCTTAGGGCCTTTGAACTGTGAGGCCGTCTCGATTTTTCTCAGCATGTCCACCATGTGTGAGGGAGCTACTGTGGCTATGTAGGGGGGCTTGTGGCTTCTCCAAATCTCGAACAGGTCTTTCTTTACACCTGTATAGCCTGTTGGATTTCTCTCGGTGGGGGGCGTTGTTGCCGTGGCCGAGCCATAGGGTGTTGCCCCGCTTTTCTGAAAACCTGTGTTGCCATATGCCTCGTTGTCGTAGACGAGGTAGTAGAAGTCGAGGCCTCTCTCTATCGCGCCTGACGTAGACTGCAGGCCGATGTCATAGGCCGCTCCGTCGCCCGTAACCACAACCACTTTAAGGTCCTCAAAACTGTTTACCCGTCCTTTCTCCATCAAAATGTCTAATGCATCCCGTATCCCCTGAGCACCGGCGGGAGCAGAGGCGAAAGCCGTGTACATCCAGCTCGACTTATTGGGGGTGTAAGGATAAACCTGTAAAAGGGTTAGGCAGCCAGCCGCGTTGACGAAGACGACGTTGGGCCCAAGAACCTTGTGAAAAGCGCGGAGCACAAGCATCGCACCGCATCCAGCGCACATCGTAGAACCGGGAGAGAGATACTCTTCAACCGGAAAATCTCTCAACGTCTTGTACCGCGTCAAGTTTCTTCACCCGTGTATCCTGCTAGGCGGAGAGCTGTCTGGACATGCGCTAGCTCGTCCGCCCTGAAGAGGAAAACAGGTTTGCCTGGCTGTGTTTTCTCCGGATGCATCAACATGTGGAAAACATGCTCGAACTCCTCAACCGTTGTATATTTTCCACCTACACCGCCTATCGCTGAGAGAAGGGTCTCGGGCCTGTTTTTGACATGGTATAGGGCGGCGGCAACCTCGTTGTAGATTACGCCTCCTAGACCGGGGGAGATGTTCTGGTCGAACACTGCGACCGCTTTTCTGCCTCGCAGTTTTTCCATGATGTCGCTGGAGGGGAAGGGCCTCAGCATCACGAGTTTAACCAGACCAGCGGGAACACCTTTCTCCCGAAGCCTCACAACAGCTTTTCTCGCAATGCTTGTGAACGAGTTTGTCACAACCAATACATATTCGGCGTCGTCGAGGAGAAAACCCTCAACAGGGCTGTGAAACCTGCCCGTCACCTCCCTAAACCCTGCCGCAGCCTCTTTGAAAACATCACCTGCCCTGAGCAGTGATTCATGGATGTTGTGTTTAAAGTATGCGTATATGTGTCCGCCTAATACTGCTGCACCCTTGACGACAGGCCTACCCGCTCGGAAGGGATGCGGAGGATTGTATGGTGGTAAAAATTCCTCGACATCGGTTTTCGACGGTATGTAAACAGGCTCGCGTGTGAAGCTTAGGTAGAACCCATCCATGTTGACTATCACGGGCAGCATCACTCTATGGTCCTCTGCGACACGGTAGGCGATTAGAATTAGGTCGAGAACCTCTTGACACTTCTCCGCATGCAGCTGGATGAAGCCGCTGTCACGTGCGGCGAGAACATCGTTGTGGTCAGGCTCTAATGTGATGGGGGCGGCCACGGCTCTCGACACATTCACCAGCACAAGAGGAGCACGCCATCCCGCAATGTTGTAGAGCATCTCGAAGCCATAGAGAAGACCTTGGCTCGAGGTGGCTGTGAAGACTCTCGCTCCAGAAAGAGAAGCCGTGCCCGCTGCCGTGAGCATGCTATGCTCGGATTCGAGTTGAACAAGCTTCGCCTTCATCAACCCTTGGCTTATCCAGCTGGCGAGCGTCTCGATTATCTCGGTCTGAGGCGTGATCGGATAGGCGGGGATGTAGTCGACATCGGCTATACGTGCGGCCCAAGCCGCGGCCACGTTTCCCGTCAACATATCGACTTCACGCAAAAATCTCCACCTCCCTAACAGAGGAAATGGCGCGGATGGGGCACTCGACAACACAGATGAGACAGCCCTTGCAGTGCTCATAGTCTATGACAGGCTTATTCTCCGCATCGAGGCTTATGGCCGAGTCGGGACAATAGATGAAACACACCTTACAGCCCGTGCACTTGCCATAGTCGACCACGGGTCTGAAAACTCTCCAGTTCCCAGTGGCCCTGTGCACTGCGTTGCCCGCAGCGAAAACATCACTGTAGACAACTCTGCCGGATGCGGGGTCAACCAGCTCTACGGCTCCTACACGTTCTTCATCGACTTTGATGGAGTATCGCGGAGTGTTGTCATAGGTCTCGGACATTAGCATAAGGTTCTTCTCGAGCAATTCGTCACGCACACCCAGCTCAGATAGTTCCTCGCGAACAGCCTCCTCAACATGTTGTTTTCTCAACCCGCAGAGCTTAGCGGCAGCTGCCGCCGCTGAAACGCTCACGATGGGTTTTCCGATTATTCGCAACGCTGGGTCTGTGAAGTTTATTCTCATAAACACATGCCCCGCTTGGTCCTCGGAGAAAATGGGGCCGCGGGCTGAGTTTATCAACGCCACACCGCCTCGCGGAAGGTCTTCCAACGGCCTCGCCTGTGCATCGGCCAGGAGTGTCTCATCCATCACCACCACTATGTGGGGGTTGAAGATGTAGCCCCTCTCCATGATAGGTGAATGAGAAATCCTCGTAAACGCGGTCACAGGGGCTCCTCTTCTTTCAGCCCCATAAATCGGAAAATCTTGTGCAAAAAACCCGGCGGAAAACGCCGCACGTCCAAGAATGCGACTACTTGTCTTAACGCCTTGGCCACCCCTCCCATGAAACCTAATTCTGAGCATGGAGGGGCACCATAACAATATATTGTAGAGGTGGCTTATTATTGTTTTATGAATTTCTTTGGTATATAAGGGGCTGCTTCGCTATGTTAACGAATGCTTGAGGCTTTTTTCAACCCCCTCTCAATAGCCGTGGTCGGAGTTTCGGGCGACCCTCATAAGCTGGGCCGCGCCATATACGACCGACTGCGCCAAAACAAGCTCTCCGGCGTTTTGAAGTCCCGTCTTTACGCGGTCAGCTCCTCGATAACCGAAATTTATGGAGAGAGGGTTTACCGCCGAGTCTCGGAGATTAACGATGATGTAGAGCTTGTTGTGGTCGCCGTCCCAGCTCCAGCTGTTCCAGATGTTGTGGCTGACGCGGCTGGTCACGGGGCCCGGGCTGTTGTCGTGATTAGCGGCGGCTTCTCCGAGGCCGGCAATAGAGACTTGGAGAAGAGGCTCCGGCAAGTGGTGGTGGAGACGGGGATAAGGCTTCTGGGCCCCAACACAATAGGCGTCATCGACCCCTACACAGGTGTTGACACATCATTCACCCGCGAGACCAAACCCTTCGCAGACGGTACGTGGGGGCGGGCGATCATATTTCCCCGAAAAGGTAACGTTGCAATCATTTCTCAGAGTGGGGCCTTGGCCTACCACAGCATAGACCTGTTGGGCGGCAGGGGGGTCGGGCTCAGGGCAGCGGCATGCGTCGGCAACCAAGTAGACGTAAACATAACCATGCTGGCGGATTATTTCGCGGACGACACGTTAACCAGCGTTATAGTGTTGTATGTGGAGGGCATTGCGGACGGCAGAGGTTTGCTCAACGCCGTGTTGAAGGCTAGACACCGTGGTAAACAGGTTGTGGTGCTTAAGGCTGGGCGGACAGCGGTGGGGGGAAGGGCTGCCTACACTCACACCGCCAGCATGGTCGGCGAATGGGATGTTTTCACCGGCTGCCTCAGACAAGCAGGAGCCATGGTTGTAAACGGCGTGGAGCAGATGGTTGACGTCGCCCATCTAGCCAGCCTCCAAAAACCTCCACGAAACAAGAAAACCCTCATTCTCACAAACGCGGGCGGCTTCTCAGTGCTTGCAGCCGAACACATCAACATGAACGGGCTGGAGACACCTCCGCTATCTCAACATACAGTGGAGAAGCTTCTGCATCTCAGGGAATCTGGAGGTATTCCGGCGGTTACAGTTCCAGCCAATCCGCTGGACCTAAGCGGCAGCGCAACACCGGAAGCCTTTGAAAAAGCCTACAACGCCGTCGCAGATGAGGATTTTGGAATTCATCTTTTGATGCCCTTTCACATACCTCCTCCCATGGATGAAAGCGTTGTGGAGAAACTTGTACGCATAGCAAATGGATGCGGGGCGACGGTTGCGGCTGTTGATACAGGATACTCGGATTGGGGACAACGGATAAGAAAGCTGCTCACGGAAAACGGTGTCCCAGCCTTTGAAAGCGTGGAGGCGGCGGCACAGGCACTCTCCATCTACGCATCAGCCAAGACACCCAAACGCACCTCTTTCCCCGCATTCCAACAAGTCTCCGGAGAACCCGAGCCAATGGAGAGGAAACGTCTTCTCAGTCTTCTAAGCAATTATGGTGTGGAGACTGCTGAGGAGAGGCTGGTCTACAACGCCGATGAGGCTCTCGCGGCCGCTGAGGAATTAGGCTTCCCTCTGGTTATGAAAATAGCTTCGCAGAAGATTTCACACAAGAGCGATTTGGGGGGCGTGGTTCTCGGTATCAGCACGCCGAAAATGGCCGCGGAAGTTTTTGAAAAGCTGATGAATTTGGCTCAGAAGCTTGGTGTGGCTGATGACGGTGTGGTGTTGCAGGAAAGCTGCATCGGGCTTGAGCTTTTGCTAAGCACTAAAACAGACCCGTCGATGGGGCCTGTGGTAACATTTGGCTTGGGAGGCGTTTACACAGAGCTTTGGCGAGACATCATCACATATGCGGCTCCCGTGACAGAGGAAGAGGCCATAAACATGCTTGACTCACTTCAACACGCCAGAATATTGAACGGTTTCAGAAACATACCACCCATCAACAGGCATGAAATCGCCAAACTCATAGCACGCTTCTCAAACATAATACCTGAAAACCCGTCGATAAACCAGCTGGAGATAAACCCCCTAACCATCAGAGGTGAAAAAGTAAAGGCGGTTGACTGCAGAGGACTCGAGACAAAGCCAACCAACCTTTAAAAACACGTAACCACAGCTTTCAACAAGGGGCCGTGGTCTAGCTTGGTCTAAGACTCCAGCCTGGGGCGCTGGCAATCCTGGGTTCAAATCCCAGCGGCCCCATCCAAAAGAAATTTTAAATACCATTAAAATTTGACGAATAGTAATGTATTTGTTGAATTGTTTGAGCTTTGGAGGTTATGGTGTATGGATGTAGTTGGTTTCCTCAGCCAGATTGAGCCGCCTCTTCCGCCGCCTTGGCTTGACCCCGCTGTTTTTCTGTCGAACCTTTTCTGGGTCTTCTTGAGAACTTTTACCACGTTTGTCGTCGTCTTCATTCTCGGACTTGTCTCGCTCCGTGTCGTTGACTGGATAACTCCGGGTGTGAAGGAGCTTGAGCGAGTCAAGGGTCATCCGCTTGCGACGGCTCTTTTCGCCGCTGGCTTTTTCGTCTACCTCTCGTTCGGCTACATCGCCTCGATGGCCTCGCCTATTCCAGTGGGTCTCGAGACAGGAATAGTGTCTGGACCCAACCTCAGCCCCCTCGTCCTAATAGGCTACAAGCTCGTGACACTCCTTTTCGGAGTCCTCCTATCATACGTATTCGCGATAGTATATTATCGCATACTGGCTAAGGTTGAGCCTTTCGGCCTCGACTTGGACGATGTTGACAAGGAGCCGCTCGCAGTAGGTGTTTACCTTTTCGGCTACCTCGTCTTCCTAGGAGCGGTCGTCTACGTTGCTTTGATGCTTCCCGCGGCGTAGGGAAATGTCTTTCCGAGAAAGCATCTCAACTTTTTTCAAGCGTCCATCACCCATTGTAGCACCAACTCAGGAGATATACGCGGCCGGCGTCGTCACTCCACGGTTTTCCCGTCTAGTTCTTGCTTTGGCTGCTGTTATGGTTTTGATGGGGTTGGTAGCTGTTTTAGTAGAGGGCCTTTTCACATTGGCCGCCTCTCTAGCTTTTTCTCTACTGCCTGTGGCACTACTTCTTGTGTGGGCTTTGAAGACCGACCGGTATGAGCCTGAGCCCAAGTCTCTTGTTTTGATGGTGATTGGCTTGGGAGGAGCTTTAGCCGCATTCTTTACAGCCATCTCCTTGCCAGGTGGATTGCTGGGATACGTCGTCAAAGTGGCCTTGGTCGAGATAGTGTTCTTCCTAGCTCTCTATGGCTTAGACGCAAATAGATTCACTGGTAGAGAGTTTAACGACCATATGGATGGCGCTGTTTATGGGCTTGCGCTTGGCGCAGGATACATCGCTTACGCAAACTTTCTAACAGTTCAAGCAGGTGGATATGTTACTTCTCTTGCTGCGACAGTCTTCGCGCTGGAGAGGTTTTTCACAATGGTTTTTCCGGGGCTGACAGGCTGGTGGATAGGATATGTGAAGGCAAAATATGTCTCGGTCGGGTTTAGGCCCCTCTTTATCGGCTTCCTTCCCGTGCTCTTGCTACGGCTTGTTTATGAGGGTGTTTTGACAGGTTTCGCTGGACTAGTGCTACCTCTGAGGCTTGCCGCAACCACTTTGGTTGGACTAGTCTTCCTCGCTATCCTAGTAAGGCGTATTCGCTGGGCTCTGGAGGATGAGAAGATTTGGGGCTATGCTTCTGGCCTCGCACCGGTGGAGAAAAAATGAAGCAGGTTAAATCAGTTGCGGCAATAGTTGCTTTTCTAGTCGCGTTATCATCCCTGGTGGCTGTCTCGGCTCAGGGTGCTCTTCCTCCCTACATCCAGCCGGGGCTTGTCTTCGTCTACCAGCTACGTGATGGACAGAAACAGCAGCTGGAGAACGCGTTCCACAAATACGTCATCGAATCTGTCTCACCGCAGGGGGTCACGATAGCCATAGTATCTGACGTTGCCCAATCGGGGAGATTGACTGTAAACGCCAACGGCGAATTTAAGCCTGGTGAGAGAATCGACCTCTGGATTCCACAAGGAGTCTCTGCCGGCACCCGTTTCAAGATGATGGGCGTCGACGCTGTTGTCGCCCAGACAGGCTATGAGATGCAAAACTTCAAAGTAACAATTGTGGTATCGGCGGACCAGTCAATTCTTTGGGTCTTTAATGAGGATGGGCCTCCGCCATATAACCAACTCAAGGGGCTTCTGCTACTTGTCATATTCAGCTCGAACGGCAAAGCCCTTGTTCTTGTCAACATAGAGCAGGCGGGGGCGGTTACAACCACGTCAACCTACAGCACAACTACACGAGCCGCCACAACAAGACCCGTAACAACCACGAGGACGCAGGTTACCGAGGGCAGGACTGAAACAGTCGTGGAGACGCAGACGGTCACCGAGACAACAATCGTAACAAAAACAGTCGAGACGGTGCAAACCTACACCACGACAACCACCTCGTCTGTGAGTGTTCAGGCGGAGAACCCGCCACCGGTGATACCTCTGACAGTGGCTATACCGATAGCCGCCGTAATAGTTGGAGGTGGACTGTTCTACATCAGGTCGAGAAGAAGGCCTCTGCCGCCGACTTATCCCTACCCCGCTTATCCGCCTCCTCCGCCCACATCCGGCTACACTCCTCAGCCACCTAGACAGGTTATCGCTCCCGCGGCCTACTGTCCCGCCTGCCGGTTCCCAATATATCCCGGCGAGTACATGTGTAGGAGGTGTGGTTTCCGTGTCGCCTAAACCAATCATCGCAATTCTGCTTGTTGTCTTATTTGTTTCATCTGTTTTGCCAGCCGCTGCGCAGGAGCAGGAGTTTGAATGGAATCGGCAGATACCGTTTATAGGGGCTCAGCCTACTCTCGTCCTGCTGGTTCAGTTTAGCGACGTCAAGCTAAGCATCTCGAGGACTCAGGCTGAGCAGATTGTGAAGATAGTTGACAACTTTGTAAGAGATGCATCATATGGCAGGACATGGCTGGAATACACTATTCATCCAAAGGTGATAACGCTGCCTAAACCCATGTCCTACTACGGTGGACCAAGCTCCGGTGCACAGAGAGGAGACGACAACCAAAGGATTCTTGAGTTTCATCTAACAACAATACAGCTCGCCAAGAAGGATGGAGTGGACATAAGCCAATACAAACACGTGATAACAATTCACGCAGGAAAAGATGAAGCAGCCGGCGGCTCAGCCAACGACATCTGGAGCCACTGTAACTGTGTCGTACCCAAGATTCTCTATTTTTTAATAGAGCAGTATGGATTTGACGCTGTCGAGTCAGATTTGAAGAAGCAGGGATATGATTGGGTCGTTGAACTCTTTATGCATAGAACACGGAGCGGCGAGGGCAGATTGCTTTCGGGAATAGAGACAGTCGCAGAATATGATATCCCGTCCACTATGGCTCATGAATTCACTCACAGCATGTGGATACCCGACCATTATGTTTACGCTAAAGACGGCTATAGTGCGGGGAGCGAGGTCAGCGTCTGGACTAACATGGACTCCGGTTCTTTTATGGACCCTCCCGTCGACATAGACGGCTGGAGCAAATACTTGCTGGGCTGGATAGAAGCTGTTACAGTTGAAAGAGACGGGGAGTTCACTATTCAAACTCTCGATAAACCCGATGAACCACATGCCTTAATCATACCGATAAACGAGAAAGAATACTACTTCATACATGCTCGTAGGCCTGTGAAGAATGATGCAGCACTACCCGGCCCAGGCGTCCTAGTCATGCGAGTCAACAAATTCAAAAACAAGAATGTTGAGGGGGAGCCTTTCATGGTGCAGCTTTTCGACGCCAACCCAGACACCCCAAGAGAATGCGAACAATATGCATCCGGATTCAGAGATCCGCGTGGTTTTATGACTTTGTGTGTAAAGTTTGACGCATCCTTCTACAGCGCAGATGGCTATAGCGGCACATGGGTCTCAAAATTTGCTGGAGGAAGAACATTTGGAACTTATCAGATAGACTTGGGTAATTCCGAGTATGTGACTGAGGAGGGGTTCAGGATTTCTGTTTTGTCGTTTGATGAAAGAACGGGTGTGGCGAGGATACGTGTTTCGTTGGGTGGACAGCCTAGGGAGGAGGGCGGTGAAACAACTGTTGTCACGGTAACACGAACGGTGACGGGAACAGCCACCGAAACACTCTACACAACCACAACAATCGTAGGAACAGAGACAAGAACAGTCGTCGTCACAGTTACAACAACCCAGCTCCCACGCTCAACAGGAGAAGAATACATCTCCATAGCCATCATACTCGCCGCACTCCTCTTCACAACAGCCATAATCGCCGTGGGACGAAGAAGACCAAGGACAGCGCCTCCACCGCCGCCCCCTGCATGGTAGCCGTTGATGACGTTTATATCAACCATGTCTCGATGAGAATGCGGAAAAATTGGCTGGAAAACCTGTCATCGAGATTGCATTCGACACACCGCGGCTGGAGGAGAAGCTGTTAGCCAAGGCGGTGGCCGCAAAAGGAGCTGAACTCCGGCTGACAAACATCAAACAAAATGTCTTCACTCTCCAGAAAACCTCTCTGGATGTCTGTCTCGTGCGATGCGTCTCCCTCTACAGCGCCATACACACAGCCGCGTTGAGAGAGGGCGCTGGTGTCCGCAGCATAAACAGCTCCGAATCCATTTTCCTCGCGGGAGACAAGGTCTTGACGGTTTCGCGGCTCAGGTCAGCGAACCTTCCTATTCCGAGGACCGCTGTCGGGCTGAACACGAGAGCGGCTGAAAACGCCTTGGAGAAAGTTGGGCTGCCTGCAGTCGACAAACCACCCATCGGAAGCTGGGGCAGACTCATCGCCCTCGTGAGAGACATCGACGACTTCAAGCTCGTCGCCGAACACCGCGAAATGCTGCCCAGCAGCTACATGAAAACCCACATAATACAGGAATACATCGACCTGCCGAACCGAGACATCAGAACAATCGTAATCGGCGAAGAGGTCGTTGGAGCAATCTACCGCTACAGGTCTTCAAATGACTGGAGGACAAACGTCGCGCTCGGAGGAGAACCCGTCCAAGCTTTTCTCAACGACGAGCTGGTGGAAATAAGCCTCAGAGCCGCGAAAGCAGTTAAAGGTGATGTTGTCAGCATAGACGTCTTCGAGACAACCGATGGCAGCTACCTCGTCAACGAGGTAAACGGCGTCCCCGAGTTCAAAGGATTGATGAAGGCAACAGGAGTAAACGTTCCCGAGAAAATCATCGACTATGTAATTGCCTCAACAAGAAGGTAGCTCGGCCCCTGCATCTTTCACATAGCTCGCCGCTTTTCAAGTCAACCTCATCAACCGAATTGCTGAAACTCATAACACAGCTTCCCGCGTTGCAGTGCCTCAGGCCAATCAAGTGACCCACCTCGTGAACAGCCTCCTTCAAAACCCTATCAAGCAGCAAAGACCTCCCAAACCCCCCAACCTCTACAGAAGGCTTCAGCCTATGGATAGAGAGAACACCCACGGGTGGAGGAGCATATCCGAAGACAAAATTCAGGCCCTCGACATAAAGGTCTCTACCGGTCAGGATGAGCACAAACGGCTCCCCGGGATGTATGTGCTTCACAAGTTTTTCCGCGTCATACTGACGTCTCTGAGAATTCCAAGCCTTCTCGGCAGAAGACACTAAACCATTCTCAACAACAACATCAAACCCATAAACCTCCGCAATCCTCGCCGCGACCGCCGAACCGAGGCCCTCGTCACCCGTCTCATTCAAAACCTTTAATCGCAACATCTCCAACAACCCGCGGAATACGTTGATAATATGGGTGACGGGGACACCGGGGGTGGGCAAGACAGCCACGGGCAGAGAACTTGCAAAACGTCTCGGAATAGGTTTCATAGACCTTCCCGAATATGTATCGATGAACAACCTGTATAAGGAGAGGCTGGAGGATGGCACGATGGTTGTAGAATCACGGAGGCTTGCCCAGCATCTATCCAAACATGTTAAAGGCGACACGGTCATAGCGGGACACATCACGGTCAAGGTTCGAGGGCATGAGACAAGATGCGTGGTTCTCCGACTCAACCCTCTCCAGCTTAGGGAAAGGCTTGAGGAAAGAGGCTACAGCGTGGAGAAGGTGGCGGAAAACGTTGAGGCAGAGTTTCTCGGAGTGGTTTACCTCGACGCATTACGTGTGTTCGGGAAGAACCGCGTAAGCCAGATAGATGTGACTGGGAAAGAGGCTAGCGATGTGGTTAACCGTTGTGTTGATGTCTTGGAGGGAAGAGATGCTGGCGATGATGTTGAGTGGATGAGCCGCTTAGATGAAGCCGCTGTCTCTCAGCTTTTACGCTATCTCTCAACCACTAAATCGAGAATCCTGTGATATCTTTTTTACCGGCATGCGGCAGTATGTGGCGGAGAAAACTTTCCTAGTATGGATGGGTGACGGAGATGGTTTCCGACCACCGTGTAGCGGTCCTCGACAGGGATAGATGCGATTCGAAAAAATGCGGAAACTGGCCATGCATAACCTACTGCCCACCCGTTCGAAACAACATCGAAGCCATCAAAATGGGGGAAGACGGCTTCCCCATAATCAGCGAAACACTATGCATAAGCTGCGGCATATGCGTCAAAAAATGCCCCTTCGAAGCCATCACAATAATCAACCTACCAACCGAGCTACGAAAAGACGTGGCGCACCACTATGGCGTCAACAAGTTCAAGCTCTTCAGGCTACCCTATCCCGAGGCTGGGAAAATCGTCGGCCTACTCGGCAAAAACGGTATAGGAAAATCAACTGCACTCAAAATACTCGCTGGACAGCTTGTCCCCAACTTCGGCATACTCGACAGACCCGTCACATGGGAGGAGGCTTCACGGTTTTTCCGCGGCTCACTAATCCAAGAACATCTTAGCAGCATCTCCAAGGGAAAGTCCAGGGTCTCCTACAAGCCTCAGAACATAGCCGAGATACCCAAGGTGGTTTCGGGAACCGTTAAGCAGGTTTTGAGCAGACTCGGCGACTCCGCCGCCGTCGAGGACGTGATGGAGAAGCTGGAGCTGACGAAGCTCAGCGACCGCGACATCCGTTTCCTCAGCGGCGGAGAACTGCAGAGGCTCGCCATAGCCGCATGCCTCCTCAGAAAAGCAGACACTTACATTCTCGACGAGCCGTCCAGCTTCCTCGACATAAGACAGAGGCTGAGGATGGTTGAGGCTGTGAGAAGCGCTGTGCATGACGAGGTAAAAATCGTCGTAGCCGACCATGACTTAGCTGTTCTCGACTATTTCTCCGACACGATTTTCCTCTTCTACGGCGAGCCATCTGTCTACGGTGTTGTCGCAGGCCCCTACGGGGTGAGAGAAGGCATCAACATCTTCATCGAGGGATACATTCCCGACGAGAACATGAGGTTTCGGAGCGAGCGGATAGATTTTCAAGTGAAGCCTCCCACACGTGAACAGACAAGCTCCGAGAAGCTTGTGTGGCCCAGTTTCACCAAAACTTTTGAAGGGTTTAGGCTAGAGGTGGAGGAGGGCTGGGTCTATAGAGGAGAGGTGCTCGGCATCGTCGGCCCCAACGGCATAGGGAAAACCACTTTTGCATCAATCATCGCAGGTGTGCAGGAGACCGACCAAGGCTTCTCCTTCGACCCAAAGGCTGTAAGCTACAAGCCACAGTATCCGCAGGCCGACGACAGAACAGTTGAAGAACATCTCAGAGAAGCCGCGGGACAGGAATATGACACCTCGCTCTACCAATCCCTCATACTCAGGCCCTTCAGCCTCGAGAAGCTGCTGGAGAAAAACATGAAGGAGCTGAGCGGAGGAGAGCTGCAGAAAGTCGTCGTTGCAGAATGTCTCTCGAGAAAAGCCGACATCTATGTCCTGGATGAGCCGAGCGCCTTCCTCGACGTCGAGGAGAGATACCATATGGCGAAGATTCTGAAAAGGCTGGCTTTGGAGAAAAAAGTGTATGTTTTATTGGTTGAGCATGATTTCACGGTCCTCGACTTCGCGTCATCGGCCCTCATGGTTTTCAGCGGCGAAGCAGGTGTATCGGGACACGGCCACAGTCCAACAGACCTTAGAACAGGTTTCAACATGTTCCTCGAGCAAATGGACATCAGCTTCCGCCGAGACCAGACCACCAAACGCCCCCGAATAAACAAGAGAGACAGCCAGCTGCACAGGCTCCAGAAAAAGATGGGCGAATACTACTACCTCTCCGCTTGAGGATGTGGGCTAAGGTTTTATACCTGCCCTATATAGGACCCGATAGGTTATGTCAAGTCCATCACCAACCAGGAAAAAGGAGTTAAGTCTGAGGGTCGCCGAGGCTCGTCAAAGAGACATAGGTCGGAAAATAGCCCGCGTCGACAGCCAAGGGATGAAGGAGCTTGAACTAAGCCCCGGCGACTTGATAGAGATTACGGGCAGAAGAAGCACCGTCGCCATAGTTTGGCCGCCGTATAAAGAGGATGATGGACAGGGAATAATCAGGATAGACGGCGAAATTAGGAGGAACTCAGGCGTCAGCGTAGGCGAGTATGTACGTGTAAGCAAAACAACAGCCAAGCCAGCAACAAAGATTGTTCTCGCACCTTTCGAACCTCTCCCCTTCGTGGGCGATTTTGGCAGAATCGTGAGGAGCCAGCTGCTCAACATGCCCGTTGCCAAAGGCGACATCATCGTGGTCCCCGTTCTTGGAATGGGTGTAGAGCTGAAGGTTAGCTCAACAAGTCCATCACCCATAGTCATGGTCACGGAAAGCACCGTCGTCGAGATCAGCTCCACAACAGCTAAGAGAATTGAGGAGGTCTCAGGCGTCACCTACGAGGACATCGGAGGGCTTCACGACGAACTGCAGAGGATTAGGGAAATGATTGAGCTTCCTCTCAAGCATCCCGAGCTATTTAGACACCTCGGCATAGAGCCGCCCAAGGGAGTTATTCTATACGGGCCGCCAGGCACAGGTAAAACACTCATAGCCAAGGCAATAGCCAACGAAACCGGCGCCCACTTCGTCTCCATAAACGGGCCTGAGATAATGAGCAAGTTCTACGGCGAGTCGGAGGCGCGGTTAAGGGAGGTGTTTCAAGAAGCTGAGCAGAACGCTCCCTCGATAATTTTCATAGATGAATTGGATGCAATCGCGCCGAAGAGAGGCGAGGTCACCGGAGAGGTTGAGCGCAGAGTTGTCTCACAGCTGTTGACGTTGATGGATGGACTTAAGAGCCGTGGACAAGTAGTTGTGATAGGCGCCACAAACCGTATAGAAGCCATCGACCCCGCTCTCCGAAGACCGGGCAGGTTCGACAGAGAAATACGCATAGGTGTTCCCGACAGAAACGGGAGGAAAGAAATCCTGCTGATACACACGCGACGAATGCCTTTGGCAGATGACGTCAACATCGACGAATTGGCTGAAATCACTCACGGCTTCGTTGGAGCAGACATAGCCGCGCTGACACGTGAAGCCGCTATGAATGCTCTGAGAAGATTCCTTCCACAGATAGATTTGGAGAAGGAGGTTATCCCGGCGGAGGTGTTGGAGAAGATTAAGGTTACGCGGGAGGATTTCGCCAACGCTTTGAGAACCATTCAGCCTTCGGCTCTCAGAGAGGTTGTCCTCGAGATACCTAACGTGAAATGGGATGACATTGGTGGGCTGGAGAATCTTAAACAGGAGCTAAGAGAAGCGGTTGAATGGCCTCTGAAGTATCCCGATGTGTTTAAACGGCTTGGAATAAGGCCTCCGCGTGGAATACTGCTCTACGGCCCACCGGGAACAGGAAAAACGCTTCTGGCCAAGGCAGTTGCCACAGAGAGTCAAGCCAACTTCATAAGCGTCAAGGGCCCCGAGGTATTGTCCAAATGGGTGGGAGAATCGGAGAAAGCGGTTCGCGAAATATTCAGAAAAGCTCGGGAGACGGCGCCCTGCATTATTTTCTTCGACGAGCTTGACTCGATAGCTCCTCGTAGAGGAATTCACACCGACGCAGGCGTCACCGACCGGATAGTCAACCAGCTGCTCACGGAGATGGATGGAATGCAGTCCCTCAAGGGAGTGGTTGTACTCGGAGCAACAAACAGGCCCGACATACTCGACCCTGCGCTCCTAAGGCCGGGAAGGTTTGACAGAGTGCTCTACGTTCCTCCACCCGACAGAAACGCCCGACTCGCGATATTCAAGATACACACCAGGGAGATGCCTCTTGACCAAGATGTTGACCTCGAGCAGCTGGCCGCGTTGACGGAGGGCTACACAGGAGCAGACATCGAGGCGGTGGTGCGGGAGGCCGCGTTGATAGCTGCTCGCGAAAACATCAACGCCCAGGTTGTCTCGATGAGGCATTTCGGGCTTGCGCTGCAGAAGATTAAGCCGAGTGTGGGCGCTGAAGAGAAGGCTGAGTATGATAGAATTGTCTCCAACTTCAAGAAATCCATGGCATACATCGGATAACCGAATACACGTGTAACACCGCAACACTATCCACATATTCTTCGACGCGTCGAAACGGTTCAACCGATAAATACGCCGACGATGGGCCCCGCATGTGAGGTAGGAAAAAATGAAAATGCCTTGGACAAGGGAACCAGTGCAGCAGCCGGCCTACGTGCGACCAGTCAACTACCAAGACCGAATGCTGGAGATACTGACGCAGCTCAAGATTCAGAACGAGAAGCTGAACCGGACGATTGAGAGGCTGAAACACCGCGGCAAAGAGCTTTTCGAACAATGTGTACGGGCTGAGCAGGAGAAGGACACGGCACGTGCAACAATCTACGCCAACGAGATTGCGCAGCTCCGTAAGATGACTAGAACTCTGCTCGCCAGCCACATGTCGCTTGACAAAGTTGTTCTACGTCTTGAGACGGTGAAAGAGTTCGGTGACGTGATGCATGTCCTCGGCCCGGCGACGCAGATAATCAAGCAGGTGCAGCACGAGATATCCGGAATCGTTCCAGAAGTGGCCCACAGTTTGAGAAGAGTCGACGAGATGCTGGAGAGCATCATAATCGAGGCTGGCAACGTAACAGGAGGAAGCGTCTACGTCTCGCCCTCCGACCCGGAGGCTCAGAAAATCATAGAGGAAGCAGCCGAAGTCGCGGCACAGAGGATGAAGAGCAGCTTCCCAGAGCTGCCTGAAACCTATCAACACCTCGAGTCAGCCGCCAACAGGGCTGACTAAACACCCCCTTTTTTACATCATTTTTCTGAATGTTTTTTGTGGAGCTTTTTCTCGGAAAACTTCTGGATGAAGTATTTCACCAAGTATCAAAGCCGCGTCGCCTATCTGGGGACCGTGTCTGCTAAAGTATCGGTCTGCCTCGACGGCGTAGACTTCGCCGCATCGATAGGCGGGGAGCTGTTGAACCCAGTTCTGTCCACAAAACCTCTCAACCTCCAAAGCGGCCTTTTCCAAGCTGTATCCACATGGCGCGGCCACCAGTTTCTCAGGCCCATGCGCGAGTAATTCCTCAGCCCTGATTCTACGTGATGGCTTTCCAGCGACGCCGATGTCACGGCCTCCAGCCAATTCCACGAGCTCGGGAACCCAGTGGCCGCTGCAGAACGGGGGATGAAGCCACTCGAGAACAGCGGTCCTGACCAGGGGAAGACCAGCCGCATACTCTCTAACATACTCTAACTTTGCTGAAATCGCTGCGACAAGCTCAACCGCTTCCCTCTCCCTCTTCACAAGCTTTCCGACTAAGAGTATGTCGTCGAGAATCTCCTTCACTGTGTGCGGGTTGAGGGTGAATATTGGCGCCAAGCTTCTCAGTTTCTCTGTGACGATGTCTCCTGTTACGCCGCAGACCTCGCAGAGGCCCTGGGCAAGTATGAGGTCGGGTTTCAGCGACTCGATCAAACCATAGTCAACGAGGTATAGCTGTTCACCATTCGCAGAGGCAGATGAGACAATTCTGTCCACCTCCTCGGGAGATAGATTCTCGGTGCTGATACAGGGCTTCACCACAACGGGCTTCGACACAACCCCACACGCATAGGTAACCGCTGCCAATTCATCCACCGCACCCAACTCAACCAAAATGTCTGTCGCGCTGGGGACAAGCGAGACTATCCGCATCAGATTGTCTGAAGCTATGGTTTCATATATTTTTATACGGGATGGGTTAGATGGTTGCGTGGATTTAGGCGAGGCGCTTTTCCTCGGAGTTGTCCAAGGTTTGGGTGAGTGGCTTCCCGTCAGCAGCGAGGGGCTGGTCACACTCTTCTCGCGGCTGATGTTCGGCAGCGGCTTCGAGTATGCTCTCTCTGTTGCTATATGGCTGCACTTGGGGACGCTTTTCTCAGCGCTTCTTTACCTTCGAAAAGATGTGCGTCTTGTTTTGCAGGGGTTCACAGGCGATAAAGAAGGGCGGCGGCTTCTTCGGTTTCTCACGGTGGCCACCCTGTCCTCCGCCGTATCCGCGGCCCCTCTTCTCCTGCTTCTACGTGGCCTCGAATTATCCGACAGACCTTTCACCGTAATGGTGGGCTTTCTGCTTATTGGCACGGCCCTTGTTCAGCGGCAGCCGGTCTCTGGAGAACAGAGTATAGATACCCGGAGTGCTTTGGTAGCTGGGCTGCTGCAGGGCTTATCCATAATGCCGGGAATAAGTAGGTCGGGAATAACTTTAGCAGCTCTCGTGGGCTTGGGGTTTAATGTCAGGGATGCGTTGCGTCTAAGCTTTCTGATGAGCATACCCGCGATAGCGGCTGCACAGATTCTGCCTCCCCTGCTTACAAGTGAGTTCGCAGTGAGCTTTGAGATGTTTGCGGGGGCGTTTGCAGCGTTTGTCGTCGGACTATTAACCGTGAAGATGTTGTTGTCTGCTGCAGAGCGTATCGACCGCCGCCTCTTCATGATACCCCTTGGCTTGGCGATAGTCTTGCTTGGTCTGTTACTCTAAAACCGTGGACGCGGCGGATAAAGTCCACCGGTCTTTCTTCTTCTCGCGTATTCGTTGAGCATTCGATAGACGGCGCCGTGGGGAGCTCCTCTCACAAGAGTTATGACAGCCTCCTCAGCCGCTCTGACGTTCTCGTATTCTCCGATGATCGCTACGGTGTCGCCGTAGACCGATACATCGACTTGGCAGGTTTCCTCGATGATTCGACGTGTTTTCCCCTGCGTGCCTATCACACGGGCCTTTACTCTCGCGAGATGGTTGGGGCTGTCGCCCACGTAGTCGGTTAGGTCGATCACTGTGAGGACGGTTCCGTCCTCTACGAGTTTCAAGGCTTTTTCGGGTGAGAAGCCTCTACCGATTGCGGTGACGATGTCGCGTGCCTTGAACAGCGAGGCGGGGTCGCCGCCCTCCTCCACCGGCTTAGCCAAGTTAATGACCACTGTTCCCTCGCTGCTGTCCACTTGAAGCGAGACACCGAGAAGCTTCTCTATCTCTGCTTTCACGGAGCCGCCTCCGCCAATCAACACACCTACACGCTCCCTCGGAATGTTTACCACGAAGCTCGAATGAGAGATGTGGGGAAAATTCTTTCCACCAACCATGTCAATCACCCCGACTTAATCACGCGAACAGCTTCCTCAACATCAACACTAACTCCACGTTTCTTGAAAAACCTTGCCAGAGTCTCAACACCTCTAAGCAGAAGCGTCTCGGCAAGAGGATGACCCAGCTTCACAGCCTGCGCAAAATCAATGATGTACACAACCGGTCCACGGCCAATGACCACGTTGTATTCGCTGAGGTCGCCGTGAACAAGCGCAGCCCTCTTATACATTTTCGCCGCGTTCTCCAACAGCTGCCCCCAAATCATCTTCAACTCATCAGATTCAAACTCCTCCTCAACCAGCAACGGATACCTTACACCGTTTTCGCCGAGAAACTGCATAACCAGAATGTTCTCCCTCTGGACTATAGGCTTGGGAACGGAGACGCCGGCGTTGTATGCGTCAACGAGGTTCGCGAACTCCCGCTTCGCCCAGAGATACACAAATTTTCTAAAGTCACGGGGAATAGATTTGAACCGTGGGTCGTCGACAACATACTGGAGCCTGTTGCGTCTAAACTCCGCCGATGATGTGAGATAGATTTTGACAGCGGTCTCCGAGCCGTCGCCTGCGACACCGTGGTAGACACGGGACTCCTTCCCTGCGCTAATCACACCCATAACCTCCCTAAGCCTACCCGTGTTAAGCAGCTCATAAAGAGCCAAGAGCGTCCGCTGGTCAAACACCTCCTCCAAACTCTCGTCAAGCTCCGACCTCTTCTCCAAATAACGCTGCATCCTCTCTTTCCTAAACTCCCGAAGCCGAAGACGCCTCTCAACATCGTCAACTTCCCTTCCCAACACCTCATACACCCGCTCCTAGCTCTTAAAAAACAAGCAATACCCTATATGAGTTAATACCGCATAAGTTGCTTACGGTTTTCTTTAAGGCGTGGTTTCCCCGTATTGGGATGTCTTCGCGACATGTTAGTCATGTTTAATATGCGGAGTAGCAATAATTAATGTTGTGGGATACGTTTACTGCGAGTTAAAGATTAGAGGTGAACGTGAGAAGGAGATAAAGGCCCTCGTTGATACTGGCGCCTCATATATAGTTCTCGACCCCAAAACAATACAGGAGATAAAGCCAACCGCGACTCAATATGAGGTCGAAGTGATCTTAGCCGATAAGCGGAGGCTGAGGACGAGACTATATCTAGCTGAGGCGGAGGCAGTAGGTAGGAGAGGCCCAGTGTTCATAGCTGAGCTAGAAACCCCGACACCCCTACTAGGCGTCTTCGCACTAGAAACTCTCGGACTAAAACCAAACCCAGCAACAGGAAAACTAGAAATCATAGGCCCAGAAGGCGGATACCTACTCTAAAAATCGTGTCCAAAAATTCATCACACCTCAACCCCGGACCTGAAGCTCATTAAGAGCTTGGGAGATGAATTATGGTAAGAAGGTAGGTCATCAAAATAACGTTAAGCTAAACCCTGTTCCTAGCCGTCTTTAGATGTATCTTCTCTATGCGGGATACGCAAGTAGATATTCCATGATATGGATTGCTGGAAATGTTTTGGCACCGGCGCCAATATTTTAAACGGAAGGAGACGGTAGATCATGATGGGAATCTACAAGAGACCTAGTTTTGCTTTGATCTCCGATATATCCCTCTCCAACCTAGCAAGCCTCTCATCCAGGATAGTTTTCAAATCACGCCTAAGCTCCTTCACCTCCTCCAACGTCTCGTTAGCCAGACTAATGGATTCATTTTTGAACTCTCTGAACTCATTTCTATAATCCCTGAACTCATTTCTATAATCTCTGAATTCCCGCCTGAGGTCGCTGAATTCTGTTACGAGTTTTGTGAAGTATAGCTTGGACCACTCTAGGCTCTCCGCAATATCTCTCTCAATAGGCCTTGGCCCCTCCTCGCCATAGTCTATTTCGAAGGCGCCGTAGCTCCTCCAAGGTCCGCTGTATCCAGTCTCACCCTCTCTAGACACCTCAACCCTTTCCACGTGGAGGCTTAGTACATCCTCGGCCCTGCCCTTAACATCAATCATTTTAACAAACCTGTCCATAATATCCTCGGGTGCTTCTGCGAAGACCTCGACGGAGCCGTCATCCAAGTTCCTAACCAAGCCCCTAACACCGAGGGAACGGGCGATAAACTTAACCAAAGCCCTATACCCTACGGCCTGGACATTCCCGAAGACCCTAACAGTAGCCCGCAACCCCGCTACCCAAATACTACGCTAAACAAAGTAAAATAAACATTGCTAAAGCCAGAGCGGATTGTGTCCGGATAAGCAACTCTACCCGTCTCCACTCCTCATCGCATGGTCGCATATCGTGAATAGTTTTTTATTCCTTGTTGATTTTTTGCGCTTAGTTTGTTGGGGAATACCGTGGTTCTCTCTTTTGGGTATCTGAAGAGTCTCTCGACTCTATTCCTCATGCCGACTCTCTGGTGCTCGTATTCTAACCCTAGCCTCTCTAGTGCCCATCTATACCAAGGACCACTGTCAACTATTACCTTATGCTTGTTCAGGCACTTCTTTAGGGTCTTCAGGAAAAGTAGGGCGTTTAGGTTAGCCCCTACCATGGGCGGCCTCTATAGTCAGTAGTTCTTCCGAATCCACATCGACTGCAGAGCAGACGTAAACCACTATCTTCGTCACCTGTCTCATCAACAGCTATACACTTTCTACATTTTGGCTCAGAGGCTATAGCCGGACACTATGCTGGCGGAACATCAAAATGTGAAAAAGGAAAGAAGGAGGGGTTGTATGCGCCATCTTCATCTCCTACGCCTTCGCCCAAGACTTTCCCCGCGGAACGCCCGACTGTCTTCCGCCCGCATGTCATCACCCTCTGGGGTATGGGGTTGACGCCGCAGGCGCCGGCTGGTTTCTGTCACCCTTCATAGGAAAAGGTTCATTAGGAGCCCTCACCCAAGATACCCCCGGCCTGGGACTGCCGGAGGGGTCTTGGGAAGGACTTCCTCCCCTTTTTCCCCTCCGAGTGGCAGACCCTGACACTGGGGGTCTTGGGTGGAGGCTTTCTCGACTGCTGTTGTCAGGTTGTCTAATGCCTGTTTGTATTTTCTGAGTTCTTTTCCGAGGTGGGTGTCGAGTAGGTGGAAACCGTATAATAGTAGTGCTGTTCTCGCCAGATTTTTTACCGCTACATGGTCTCTGTCATCTCGGTGTCCGCATTCTTCGCACTTCAGTCTCTCCCATTTGCCTTTCTCATGCTTCATCAGTTTGTTGCATTTTGGGCATAGGCTGCTGGTGTAGTGGGGAGGCACTGTTACTAGCTTCCCCATCTTTTCGCATGCTGTTGACAGTCGTCGTATAAGCTTGGCTATGGGCCAGCTGCTGATGATATGCGACTTTTCAGGGTCTTTTGCTTTTAGCCGCTGCTTTAGCTGACCGGCGTTGAGCCGCTCCAGAACCACTGCCTGTGTATTCGATGCAAGCCTCTTCACTAAACCGGCTGACTTGTTTACCCAGTCGTTGTCCAAGTTTCTAGCATATCTCAGCCACGCATATGCTGGTCTTCCATGGATCTTTAGAGACCGCCTGTTAACCCTTCTGACAAACAATAGCTTGCCGACGTTGCGTGAGACACGTCTATAACCCTTGAAGCGGATCAGCAGCCCAACCTCAACCTCCGCAACTATGATGTCTCTGACGTTTACGTCCACCACGACCATTTTTATGGACCCCCGCAGCGCATAGCTCCGAAGCAGATCTGGAACATGTCCTCTCGCCCCGGCCCCCAACCCCGAAGAGCCGGAGCCGCCAAAGCGTTCTCCAGTCCCTCCCATAGCTCTCCCCCCTCATCCCTAGACCCGGAGGCTGTGACCCCAGGCCTTTGGGATGAGACCTGGGGGCTTGGGTCTAGGGATCATTAAGCACGCTAACTGCCGCCGAATGTCTAATATCTGCGTAGGGTCGACAACCCTACTTTCTGCGGGCAGCCGACTACCGCCCTTTTAATGGCCAGGCGACTACCGGCCCTATAGCCCAGCTAGGCGGGGCTTTCCACTCCTTCTCCTTACCTAGCCGTATTCAACTACTTTAACCCGATATAATAACTTAACCTCCCACTTTCAGATACCTCTTAACTTATTTGAGGCTACCTACTATTCATTGTAGCATGCTCCTTAGACGGGTCTCCTTAGATAAGAAGAGACTCCAGGTCAGCATCTCAGGCAAAGTTTTCAATGTGTGGGGTAGCGAGGATGAGGGTTATGTCCTGAAAGGTGGTCCAAACCTGCTTGAGCATGTGAGGGGTATTAGGCTGTCTGACCTTCCTGAGCATTTGGCGGTAGAGATTGGTCCCAGGTTATCGGAGAAGTTTGGACTACAAAGAAGATTGAATTTCTCAGCAAGTCGGAAGGCTTTCAAAGTATCTTATCTGGTAACTGCTTCACGGGAAACTCTGATAGATGTTGAAGAGTATGCATCAGAGATTGCCCGCAAGGCTGAGGAACATGGATTCAGTTGCCAAACCAGCAAGACGGAAGAAGAGATCCACATTGAGGCTAGTTACCGGGAGGGCGGAGGAGAGGAGATAGGGTATATTGTTAAGCTTTTCGAGGATGCATTAGCGTCTGCAGACAGGTCGATTGAGCAGAAAGAGGAGAATATGCGTCAAAAGCTGGAGTACTGGATAGGGAAGGTGGGACGGCTTGATGGCCGCTTCCTCTCAAAACTGAACGGTTTGGAGGGCGTGGCTAAATGGATTATCCACCCGCTCACCAGTAAAGAGATAGCGTACATACTCTTCGGCATCAAGCCTGAATCGTTTAATCTGGGAGCCAAGCTGTCTTACGCGTTACTTCAAAGATTCGAGGTCTGGGATGGCGAGACAATAGATAGGCTTAAGGCCTTAGGCATAATAGCATACATGGAAGATAATTCGAGGCTCTTCTGCACGTTCACAGGATGGCGAGTCAAAAAGCTCCTCGAACAAATGATCTTCTTGGAACCTAAAAGCTTCACCTCATCCACAGCCGGAGGCTACGACCCAATCTCCCTCCTCCACTATATCGGGAGGAACTTCCCATCACTGGCGATATCCAAAAGCAGGAGATTCAGAGGAAACAAAAGCGGAGCATTCAGATACGCCGAAAAAATGCTTAAACAGCTAACCTTCACACACATAGCAGCCCTAGCCGGAATCTATTGGCGGCTTCACATACCCAAGCAGGTATTAGAGGAAACCCTCAGCCAGCTGATCAGCCTAGGATTCGTAAGCCACAACAGAAAAATCAAACCCTTCGCCAAATGGATAATAAGCCTGATAAACGGCTACATCAGAAAAACCAAACTAGCCCCAAACCAAAAACAAGCCCAGACAACACTATTCAACTGGAACTGCCTACAAGAAACATTCATAAAACAAATATCTAAAAAGCAGTAAAAACCGGGCGGGTACGCAAATTTTCAGGTTGTGGTCCCGCGGGCAGGATTTGAACCTGCGACCACCCGGTTTCCATGTTGCCTGGCGGGCTGAACATCGGCTCAGCCACGGGGCTGACCGCTACAGCCGGGCGCTCTACCAGGCTGAGCTACCGCGGGACGTGTTCATGGTTCTGGTTTTTTCCGTGTTTTTTAGTTTTTCGAGTGTTTGGATGCGTTTTGTTAGTATGTAGGCGTTTATTGCGAGTAGTGTGACTGCGGCGGCTGTGAGGATGGGGCTTAGGGCTGTGACGGCGGCTACTCCGAAGAAGATGAGTGAGACGGGCCATCCGCAGCAGAGGTAGCCGAAGCTGATTATGCTTGCGAGGAGGCCGCCGACTCCGCTCCAAGCAGTTCCCAGTAAACATGTCCTCAACATGCCGCGGCGATAAAGGGTGAATAGAAGGCCTGCGTTGTATCCGACTAGGGCCGAGACAACCACGCCGAGAAGCATGGGGTAGAGGCGGAGGTTGAAGACAAACCCGTCGCCGACAACCTGTAGAAGAGGACCTGTGTAAAGCTGTGTCTCGACAAAGGTGTAAACAAACACTATAGATGTTATGCCTATCCGCGGCGTCTGCATAAGCTGGGCAGCTCCTGTGAAAAACAGGTAGAACAGGAAATAGGCTACAGCAGGTGGGGCAGAGTATGTGATGATTTGTCTCTTCATGGTTTTGTAAGCAGCCATTCCACTCCCTTCTGATATTCTTCAAACGGCATGTCAGGAGTGAAGGCGAGACGGAGAACATGGTTCTTATCAGCTCCGAGAACGAGCGCATAATGGTCGACGAGGTAGTTTCCCTTCTCGTCAGGCGGATTTTTCTTGTAGTAGACGTTGTAGAGACGTGCGACGGCGTCAATCTCCTCGGGAGAGCCCGTCAAAGCAATAATCCTATCCGAATAATAGGAGACATATTTTTTCATGGCTTGCACGTTGTCACGCTCAGGGTCAACCGTGATAAATATGAGTGCAACATCGTTGGCCCTGTTTCCAAGCGTTTTGAATAGTTGGGCATACTTAGTCATGACTAGAGGGCATACATCGGGGCAGTGTGTGTAGCCGAAGTAGATGAGCACTGCTTTACCCTTTACGCTCGACAACTTGAATGGGTTTCCGTTCTGGTCTGTTAGTGTGAAGTCTGGTAAAACCCTCTCACCCGGAATCTCTATCGCGGGTTTGTAGGGTTCGAGAACCTGACGTGATAGAACAGCTGCTGTAGCGCCCGCGGCCACTGCGAGAGCCGCGACGCCTACGAAAAGGAGCAGCCTCGACCTATTCACATGAGTAAAATGTGGTGTCCCTGTTTTAAGTTTATGCCAGTGTCTTGGGAAAGAATAAAAGCGGTTGAACGTTGTTGTTCTGGGTTGTGCCCTGTTCCCCTGAAGGTTGTCAAGAGAGATGGGCGAGTTGTCGATTTTGATGTCGGTCGCATACGCGAAGCTATCCGGAAAGCGATGGCTGCTAAACGTGTCGAGGATGAAAAAATTCTGGATAACGTTGTCGCAACCGTGTTGGAGCATCTTTCAACCCGGTTTGGTGCGGAGAAGATTCCGCATGTGGAGGAAATTCAGGACATAGTGGAGAGCTCTTTGATGGAGCATGGGTTGAAGGAGGTTGCGAAAGCCTACATACTCTACCGACATGAACGGACAAGAATAAGAGAGGAGAAGATGAGGATACTGGAGACAAACTATGTTGATGAGGTTGACAAAGCCTTCTCAGTCAACGCGCTCAGGCTCATGGCTGCACGCTACCTTCTACGGGACAGGTCAGGCCGACTCATCGAGAGACCTAAGCAAATGTTTCAGAGAACTGCCGCACTCATCGTGTTGGCCGACATCCTATACGACCCCATGTTCTTCGACAAAAACGGCCAGCAGAAAAAATGGGAGATAGATGACGTGGAACTCGAGGATTACGCCGACAAGATAGGCGTCGGACCATCAGAAAACATGCTTGAGACGAAATGGAACATACACCATCTCGAGAGACTTGCCACATTATACAAACGTTTGAACGAGCAGGGCGTTATGAGAAAACCCCTCCGAGAGGTGCTCGAGTATCTCAAAAAACATCCATCTAGGTTCTACGAAAACTACCGCCGCTACTACGACTTGATGGTTGAGAAAAAGTTTCTCCCCAACAGCCCCACCCTCTTCAACGCAGGCACCGTCCTCGGTCAGTTGAGCGCATGCTTTGTCCTCGATGTGGAGGATGATATTTCCTCGATTATGAGGACGGCTGAGGAGGCTGCGTTGATTTTCAAGACAGGCGGAGGTGTTGGGATAAACTATTCGAAGCTGAGGCCTGAGGGTGATGTTGTTTCGTCGACGGGCGGGGTTGCATCGGGGCCCGTGTCCTTCATGCGGATAGTCGACACAGTGACCGATGTGGTTAAGCAGGGTGGGCGTAGGAGAGGTGCGAACATCGGTATTCTTAACATCAACCACCCCGACATAGACAAGTTCATAGCCGCTAAGCAGAGGCCCGGGTTTCTAGAAAACTTCAACATCTCGGTGATGGTTACCGCGGATTTCTGGAAACACTACGAGGAAGACAAGCCTTATCCGCTTGTTAACCCGCGTGATGGCTCGGTCTGGAGGCTTGTCGACCCACGCAAACTCCTGAGGCAAATCGCGGAGAACGCTTGGAAGACAGCCGACCCCGGGCTACTATACCATGACAACATCAACGAGCTCAACCCACTCAGAGAAGCATACGGGGACATTTACTGCGTCAACCCATGCGGCGAGCAGCCCCTCTACCCCCATGAATCATGCAACCTCGGCTCCATCAACCTACTCGCATTCATCAGAGACGGCCAGCTTGACTGGAACTCCCTGGGAAAATGTGTCGAAGATGCTGTGAGGTTCCTTGACAATGTCGTGGATCTGACCAAGCACCCAACGGAGGCTGTTGAGAAAATGACTCTACGGACGAGGAGGATTGGGCTAGGCATAATGGGTTTAGCGGACATGCTCTACGCTCTCCGCATACCCTATAACAGTGAGGAGGGCTTCGCGATGATGAGGAGTGTGATGGAGTTCATCGCATACAAGGCGGTTGAGACGTCTGTTGAGCTTGCCGAGAATCGTGGCCCGTTCCCTGATTTCCCGAGGTCATCGTGGGTCAAAGGACTGTTGCCGTTCAGGGGCTTGAGAGAGGAGCGTGACTTGAAGATGGATTGGAGCAGGCTGGTGGAGTGTGTGAAAAAAGGCATCCGCAACAGCCATCTGCTTACGGTAGCGCCAACGGGAAGTATCTCGATGCTCGCAGACACCTCTTCGGGCCTTGAGCCACAGTTCGCGCTTGTCTACCGCAAACAAGTGACCGCGGGAGTCTTCTACTACTCCGACCCCGTCTTCGAGAAAGCTCTCGAAGAATATGGGTTGCCTAAACAGGAGATAATGAGGAAAGTTGCTGAGAATGGCGGCTCTGTGCAGGGCATTGATGAGATACCTGAGGACCTACGTAGAGTGTTTGTGACGGCGCTTGACATTCCTTGGTGGGACCATCTAAGGGCTCAGCATGAGATACAGAAGTGGGTTGACGCATCAGTGAGCAAAACCATCAACATGCCATCATGGGTGACTGTCGACGATGTTTTGAAGGCATTCATCGCGGCACATAGACTTAAGCTCAAGGGCATAACCGTTTACAGGGATGGCTCGAAATCAGCGCAGGTTCTCGTTACACCCACACAACGCAACAAACGCTATGAAGTACCTGTCACCAACAACACTCCAGAGCTGCTCCGCGGCCTCGGCATAGAGGTCGAGGAGAAAGCAGCTGAGACACCTCCACCAGCCATAATCCACACCATCTGCCCGGTATGCGGCAGCACATCCATAGTCTTCCAGGAAGGATGCGAGAAATGTCTCGAATGTGGATGGACTAGCTGTGTAATTGCATAAACCATAAAAACCAACACATCAGGGAAATTGCATGCCAGAGGTAGTAAACAGGGCTAAAGCTGTTTGGCAGGGAGACCTATTCCATGGACAGGGCATGGTCAGCTTCGACAGCGGAGCTCTTCCAACAGTCGATGTATCCTGGGCGACACGCTCTTCAAAGGTAAGCGGAAAAACCAATCCAGAGGAGCTTATCGCGGCTGCACATGCAACATGCTTCGCCATGGCTTTGTCCAACATAATCGCGAAGGAGGGAAAACGCGCTGAAAAGCTCGAGGTCACGGCTGAAGTGGTCTTCAGCATCGGTGACCAGGTGAAAATCTCCGAGTCGCGGATAACCGTTGTCGGAAAAGTGCCTGGCATGGACCAAGCATCCTTCGAGAAAGCTGCTCAAGCCGCTAAAGATGGTTGCCCGGTTTCGAAAGCGTTAAAGGGAAACGTGGCCATCTCATTGACAGCCAAGCTTGAATAAACCACTTTTCTTCGCCGCAGCTTTTCTAACCATTTTTCTCGGAATTTTATCCTCTTTCTTTTTCCTCAACACCCAAAACCAAACAACTACAACCAGTGTCATCAAGACATCTGAATCCATAGCCACTTCGGAGAAACCGCTGGAACCATACGTAAAAATCCGGGAAGCAGTTTTCTCCGTCGAGATAGCTGACGATGACGCTGAACGGGGAAGAGGCTTATCAGGAAGGGAAAAGCTGCCCGAGAACCGTGGAATGCTTTTTGTCTTCGAGAAGCCGGGTCGCTACAGTTTCTGGATGTATGAGATGCGTTTCGCCCTTGACATCATCTGGATAGATGCCGACGGACTTGTGGTCCACATCGAGGAAAACCTCCAGCCGTGCACACCCAACCAAGTTTGCCAATCATACACACCTTCGTCTGATGCGAAATATGTTTTGGAAATTAACGCGGGCCTAGTAAAAAAACACGGAATAGTTGTTGGGGATTTTGTAGAGGTTTGGCTGGGCTCAGCCGACTGAGCCCGACATCTCCAGCTCGATGAGTCTGTTGAACTCGACGGCGTACTCCATGGGCAGGGTTTTTGTGAAGGGCTCGAGGAATCCAAGGACAATCATGTTGAGCGCTTCCTGCTCCGAGAGACCGCGGCTCATCAGGTAGAATAGCTGCTCCTCACCGATTTTCCCAACCGTCGCCTCATGCGTCGCAGTCGTATCCTCCTCGTTTATCTCATTATATGGATAGGTGTCAGTCCGCGAAATATCGTCAAGTATCAGTGCATCGCATCTCACGCTTGACTTGACCCGTTTCGCCCCCTTCGCAACATGCAGCAATCCTCTGTAGGATGTTCTGCCACCGTCCTTACAGACAGATTTCGAGGTTATCCGTGAAGTGGTGTCAGGGGCGAGATGCACAGCCTTGGCTCCCGTGTCCTGATGCTGGCCGCGTCCAGCGAAAGCCACTGACAAAATATCCGCCTTAGCCCCTCTCCCAAGCAGATAAACGCTGGGATACTTCATAGTAACCTTGCTTCCGATGTTTGCGTCAACCCATTCAACAGTGGCCTCCTCGTATGCATGTGCTCTCTTGGTCACGAGGTTGTAGACATCGCTGCTCCAATTCTGCAAAGTAGTGTAACGGACGTAGGCGCCTTTCTTCGCAACTATCTCGACGACAGCTGTGTGGAGCGAAGAGGTTGAGTATATCGGCGCGGTGCAACCCTCTATATAATGAACCCTGCTGTAGGGCTCGGCTATGATAAGCGTCCGCTCAAACTGGCCGACGTTGGCTGCGTTGATTCTGAAGTATGCTTGTAATGGGTACTGGATTTCCACTCCTTCGGGTACGTAGATGAAGCTTCCGCCGCTGAAGACCGCGCTGTTGAGTGCTGCGAACTTGTTGTCATCTGGCGGTACAACCTTGCCGAAATAGGGTTTGAAGATGTCAGCATACTCGCGGAAAGCCGTGTCAGGGTCGACGAAAATCACACCCTTCTTCTCAAGCTCCCTCTGCAGGTTGTGGTATACGACTTCGCTCTCGTACTGTGCTCCGACACCAGCTAGGAATTTTCTCTCAGCCTCTGGGATGCCGAGTCGTTCGAAGGTTCTCTTGATGTATTCGGGGACATCGTCCCAGCTTCTTGCTTTGCGGTCGCTGGGCTTGATGTAGTAGTGTATCCTGTCAAAGTCCACGCCCGAGAGGTCTGCTCCCCAGATGGGCATGGGTTTCCTGTAGAATATTTCCAAGCTCTTGAGCCGGAATTTTCTCAGCCACTCAGGCTCATCCTTGTGCTGGGAAATCTCTTCAACAACTTTCTCCGAAAGCCCGGGCTTGGACTTGTAAACGTACAGCTCCGGGTCCTTAAAGTCGTATTTGCTGTAGTCTATTTCCAGCTTTGTTTCTCCCGCCATCTCGCTATAACGCCGTTATCCCCTCTATTATACGTTACACACCTACATCCATAGGGGAGCAGTCTTCTCAGACCCTCTCAGAGGCTTTCCGGCTTTATTGGGAGCTTTTTCACCCGCTTTCCGGTGGCGTCATAGACCGCGTTGGCGATGGCCGCAGGAGTGGGAATACATCCTGTCTCACCCAATCCCTTGGCTCCGAAGGGGCCCGCGGGGTCGGGCTTCTCGACGAAAACAGTCTTGATGACAGGTGTCTCGAGGGCGGTGGGTAGAAGATAATCTGTCAGAGCTGCGTTGACGACGCGGCCCTGCTCAAGAACAAGCTCTTCATACAGTGTGTAGCTGAGGCCCATGGCCACGCCTCCGTGAACCTGGCCCTCGGCAGCGGCTGGGTTGAGTATGCGCCCTGAATCATGCACCGAAACTATCTTCAGCACCTTCACCCACTTTGTCTCAGGGTCGACCTCGACGAGAGCCGCCTGTGCACCGAAAACATATGCCGCTGAGAGGTTGCCCATCCAGTTCTCATCCTGCATCTCCGTCGGCGGGTCGTAATACACCGAGACAACTATGTTGCTTCCCCCCTGTCTAAAATGTATCCTTCTAACAAGCTTGTCAAACTCTATTTTCTTGGCTGGGTTTGTGACGTCGTAGACAGTGTTGTTTTCGAAGACAAGGTTCTCTGGAGGGGTTTGCAGTTCCTCGGCGGCGGCTTTGGCGAGGATTTCCCTTGCTTTTTTGGCGGCCAGCAAAGCTGAGTTACCTGCGACGAATGTGGCCCTGCTCGCATGAGTCCCCACATCCCAAGGCCGTATCGAGGCGTCGTCGTTTACCACCCGCACCTTCTCCAAAGATATCCCCAGTTCTTCAGCGACAATCTGCGCTATCGCTGTGTCGGAGCCTGTGCCAAGGTCTGTTGAACCCGTTATCACTGTGACGAGGCCAAAGTCGTCGACTGAGAGAACTGTGCCGCATCCATCGGACCTGTATACCCGTGCGCCTCCGCCGACGTGGAAAAAGGCCGCGAACCCTATGCCTCGGTTGGGCCCAGCCATCCCCCGGCCACGCCATCCAATCTCCTCAGCCGCCCTCCTCAAACACTCACGGAGCTCACATGTTGTTATCTTCAAGCCCTGCGGCGTGACTGTGTTGGGTTTGTTGGCGTTGATTATGCGGAACTCCACCGGGTCCATGCCCAGCTCCTCAGCCAACGCGTCCATCTGCTGCTCGATGGCGAAGGTTATCTGAGGATTGCCCGCTCCTCTCTGTGTGCCGGTGTAGGGGTTATTGGTGTAAACAACCGTGGCCTCGAACAACACCTCGGGAACAGTGTAGAGCCCTGTTGTGGTGGCCATCATCACTCGTCCGTCAAAAGGACCCCATGAAACATACGCCCCCGCGTCTAGAATTACACGCGCTTCTCTGGCCAAAAGTCTGCCTTCTCGGTCAGCGGCTGTACGCATGTAGATTATCGCCGGCTGTCGTGGAGGCGCGTATTGAAGCTCCTCTTCTCGGGTGAAGACAAGCTTGACGGGTCTCCGTGTTTTCATGGATAGGGCCGCCGCTATCGGGTCAAGCGGGTAAACATCCATGCCGCGACCAAAGGCTCCGCCTATTTCTGGCTGTATGACCCTTATTTTTGAGGGGCTTATCCCGAGAATTTTTCCGAGCTCGTGGCGGTAGAGGAATGGTGCCTGCGTGTTTGTGTACATGGTGAGTTCTCCCAGGTTGTTGTAGTGTGCGACGACGCCCATGGTTCCAAGCGGTGAGGCGTTGTTGTAGTGGACCTGGTAACGGTCTGAGACGACTGCCGCAGCTTTTTCAAACACTTGGTTTAGATGTGTGCTGTCGCTTGTTGAGAAACGCATCTTGAGGTCAACTATGTTGCTTCTGTTTTCCTCGTGGACAAGAGGCGCGTCAGGCTTCATCGCCTCCTCTGGGTCGAAAACCCCCTCGAGAGGCTCATACTCCACCTCAATGGCTTCAACGGCCTCTTCAGCGGCTTCAACTGTTTCAGCGGCCACAGCGGCCACCTCATCCCTGACCGAGCGGACCTTCCCTGTCTTCAGCGGCGGATGGTCCTGCAGAATCCCCATTCGCCCGAGCTGGACATCGTATCCTGTGACAACCGCCCTCACTCCTGGAACACGCCAAGCCTTCTCAGTGTTTATACGTAGAATCCTCGCATGCGGATACCTGCTTCTCAGTATCTTGGCGTAGAGCATGTTGGGAAGCTCGACATCATCCACGTAACGTGCAGCTCCGACGACCTTCAGCCCGCCATCAATCTTGGGAACGGATTTGCCCACAACCCTGTAACGCTCAGCGGTGACAAGCACAGAGATGAATCCTTGATGCATGGTTTAAACCTTGCCGAGTGCCTTGTTCACACTTAAGACATGGCTTCACACTGATTATTCGAGGTGGCTGGTTTGTTGTTGATGATACCTGGGCCCACGGAGATTGATGAAAGGGTTATCCGTGCCATGGCTCGGCAGATGATTGACCACCGCTCCGACGAGTTCCGCGCCCTCATGAAAAGCGTCGTCGAAAAGTCGCGAAAAATCTTTGAAGCAAATTCATCCGACATCTACATATTAACAGCCTCCGGTACAGGTGGTGTAGAGGCTGCGGCCTCTAACCTGACCCAACCGGGGGACAAGGTGTTGATTCTTTCGGCCGGTTTGTTTGCTGAGAGGATGGCTGAGGCTTTCGCAGCCTATGGCGCCAACGTTGTTAAACATCCTCTTGAGAATGGCCAGGGGCCTAATCCCGTGGCTGTGAAGAAACTGTTGGAGACTCATCCAGACACGGCTATTGTCGGGTTTCCCTTCAACGAAACCTCCACGGGAATAATTTCGCGCGATGTCAAGGAGATTGGCAGGATTTGTCGTGAGCATGGTGCTTTGCTTGTTGTCGACGCGGTGACGGCGGTCGGCGGTGTGAGGGTTCCCGTCGACGAGTACAACATTGATGTGTGTGTTGCGGGGACGCAGAAGTGTTTGGCGACGCCCCCGGGCCTCGCGTTGGTGACTGTTTCAAAACGTGCTTGGGAGAAGATTGAGCAGAAGAAGCTGCGTCCGCCTTATTTCGACCTCGTCAAGTATAGGCATTTTATGGAGAGGTGGGAGACGCCTTTCACGCCGGCGGTTACTCTTTTCTGGGCGTTTGACGAGGCGTTGAACATTATTTTCGAGTATGGGTATGAGAGATGGCTTGCGCGTCATGCCGCTGGTGCTGCGGGTCTCTACGCTGGCCTACGCACATATGGGCTGGAGTTTTACGCGGGCCCTGGTTTCGAGTCTCCGATTGTTGCCGCGATGCATATTCCCCCGGGGTTAACTGACACCGCTATCCGTGAAACGATGAAGAAGAAGTATGGGATATTGATTTCGGGTGGTCTCGCCCATTACAAGGGCAAGATGTTCCGCATAGCCAACATCGGGTTGATTACACGTGACAAGGTGGTTAACACGATTTTCGCTCTGGGGAAGACTTTGAAGTCTCTTGGAATGGATGTGGATGTTTCCGCGGCTGTGGAGAATACTGAGCGCGAGCTTGACCGTAATTGGCCGAGCTGAGGAATGTTTTTCGAGGATTTCGAGGTTGGGCGGGAGTTTGTCTCCCGCGAGAGGGTTGTCACACCGTCTGACATAGACCTCTTCGCCACGTGGACATGGGCCGCTAACCCGCTTTTTCTCAGCGACGGCTTCGCAAAAGATAGGGGGTTTCCGCAGCGCATAGCTCCCGGCGCTCTCGTCATAGCCTTTGCCATAGGCCTTCTCTATCAGACCGGTGCTTTCGACAACATAGTTGCGCTCGCGTCGATAGATAAGATGAGTTTCAGGTCACCCACCCATCCCGGTGACGTGATTAAAGCGGTTGCAAGGGTTGTGGAGAAGAGGGAGTCCAGGTCGCCTGACCGTGGGGTTGTGAAGCTTGATGTCACTTGTCAAAACGTGACGCGTGGGACGCCTGCTTTTACGGCTGAGATGCTTTTCGTGGTTTTCCGCAAAACTTAAACAACTGTGTCATCGCCTTCCATGCGTGGAGCATGGGAGAACCGCGCTTCTTTATCTCGATGATTCTTATTTGAGAGTTTTTTCTGCCGAGGTGGTTGAGGTTAGCGGCGACGCTGTTGTTCTTGATAGGACTGCTTTTCATCCCCGGGGTGGTGGGCTTGTCTCTGATGTGGGGTTTCTCCGTTTTGGGGATGTTGTGTCGCGGGTTGTTGAGGCGTTTTTCACCGATGGCGGTGTGGCTCATAGGCTGGAGGGTGGTTTGCCGCGTGTCGGCGAAGTTGTTGAAGGTGAGGTTGATTGGGAGAAGCGTTACAGGATTATGAGGATGCATACGGGGCTGCATGTTTTGGCTGCGACGATGGTTGAGAAAACTGGTGCCTTGATTACGGGTAACAACATCTCCTACGACGGCGGGCGTGTGGATTTTAGCTTGGAGGCGTTTGACCGTGGTGTTATCGAGGAGGTTGTAGAGGAGACGAATAGGAGGCTTGCCGTGGATCATCCTGTAAGGGTCTATTACTTGGAGCGGGAGAAGGTGTTGAGCATGCCGGGGATGGTTAAGCTGGCGAATAGGCTTCCTCCCGATGTTCCTGTTCTGAGGATTGTGGAGATTGAGGGGCTTGATGTTCAGGCTGACGGCGGCCCGCATGTGAGGAACACGGTTGAGGTGGGGAGGATTATGGTGGTGAAGCTGGAGAACAAGGGGAAGGCGAATAGGCGTCTCTATTTCACGGTCTCTCCTTAAATAAGAGGATGTGGATGATGCTGTGATGATGAGACTGACCTGTTCAGAGAGCCTCGGCGCTCAATGAAGAACATACACCTCTCTGAAACAAACCAACAAAAACACCACCCCCAAATTTCAATTCCCTCTCGCGGGATCAGTTTGGTCCGATGAGCCAGACTCTGAAGTCTTTACTGAATCCGTTGCTTTCAATTCCCTCTCTCGGGATCACA
>Ga0105162_1000189_pt1 | contig 41914 bp, 35 predicted proteins | sample JNZ201metaG_FD_81532 | JGI IMG/M metagenome (GOLD analysis project Ga0105162, IMG submission 81532) | Hot spring microbial communities from Jinze hot spring, China to study Microbial Dark Matter (Phase II) - JNZ 20120812A | ecosystem: Environmental > Aquatic > Thermal springs > Hot (42-90C) >...
CCAAAGAAAGCGGGCCCCTACATCTTTACGGAATTTTGTAGACCCTTGCGCGATGTATTTCTGCAACTTTTTCTGCAGAATAACCCCACCGCTCAAGGGCTTGAAGCACAGGTTCCTCTTCCTCAAAGGGGGTAAAGACCAAGAGCTTCTCTCCAGAGCCATGGGCCTTAAGGTCCTTCACAAGGTCCTCAGGGGAAGAATACCAGCGTATTTCTATCCCTGTCCGGTTTAAATAAAAGTGAAGGTGCCAGCCGAGATGGCGGTGGTATATGGTGTCCCCTGGCCTGGCATTCTCCCTTAGGTAATGGGCTAATTCCTCAACCCCATCATAAAGGCTGTAATTGCTTCCGGCGGGGAGGCCTTCGGGCCTCAAAGATAACAAACTGAAGCTTAAAGTTACCAGGATAACTGGTAATTTCCATTTATGTCCACTACATTCAGCCAAACCCTGACCCCAGAGAGCCACCAGAAAAGGCGCAAGAGGTAGAACATACCGGTCCCATATCTGAAAGTTAAAGAGCCAGTGTATAATGAACCAGCAGGCTACAAAGGCCAAAACGGCCCGGTTAAATCTGGCCTGAAGCGATCTGGTTTGCAATAAAGGTAAAGTAAGGACCAGGGCAGGAACAGGCCCACCCGCTATCCAGCTTATGAGTTTAAGCCAATCTAAAAACCTTTTGCCAAGCTCATGCCACCGAACAAAACTTAGCCCCCCATAAGTAGCGAGGCTGCGCTCCCAAAAACTGGGACGGGTTGCCCAGCGGAGTGCATCCCACCACACCACAAAGGCCAGAGGGATTAAAAAACCTAAAAGCCAGAAAAAGCGGGGGAAGCCCTCTTTCTTGTGCCGGGAGGTAAGAAAGAGAGAGAAAGGGGCAAAGAAAAGGCCTTGCTGTTTCGTCCCCAGCGCAAGCCCAGCTCCCAAACCGGCCAGGAAAGCCGTAAGAGATGGCTTATCAGGCCTGCAGGCCATCCACATTGAGCCCACCATCAGCGCAAGGAGCCAGGGGTCAGTTAGAGCGGTGGGAGAAAAGAGCACAGTAAAAGGGAGGAAAGCCAGGAGTGTAGTCCCAATGATGGAAACCCTTTCTCCGTAGAGGGCTCTCAACCACGCTTTCGTTAAAGCCACGGAAAGGGTTCCAGCGAATATCCCTGTGAAGCGGGCAGAGGCTTCTGAGATTCCAAAGAGCTTGAAAGATGCAGCTAAAATGTAGAGGAAAAGGGGTGGTTTATCAACCCAGGCTGAAAGCAGTAAAGGGTCTTCTCCCGTAGCAATCTGGGAAGCCCACCAGGAATAAAGGGCTTCATCGGGGTGGAAAGAATGCCACCTTAGTGGAAGTACTCTGAGGGCAAAAGCTGCCAGGATTACGAGCCAGAATTTCCCCTTAAATCGTTTCACCGGCCAGAGCCAGCATCCTGCGGATTTCTTCTTCTGCTATTTTCTCATCCAGTTTCTTAAACGGGATGCGAGGCTCCCCAAGGGGTTGGCCAGGCTCCAACTTCCCCGGCTCCCAGCGAAGTTTGACGTTGCTGAAATCATAGCGAAGTATTAAGTGGGATTTCTGCTTTTCTCTCACAGTTTCAACAAATTGCGTGCCCAGGATATCATCGTGGTAACCCAGCATCCGGTGGATTTCCTGGCTTGAGAAGGGGATAAATGGGTAAAAGAGGACTTTCAGAGAATCAATGGCCCTAAGTCCGGTATAAATCGCTGTGGCAGCGGAAGCAGGATCTTCTTTCACTGTCTTCCAGGGCTCTTTTTCATTAAGGTAGCGGTTCACTACCTGAGCGAGCCCCATGGTTTCGGTGAGGGCAGCTCTGAACCTGCACGCATCAAGAAGCTGCCCTACTTTATGGAAGCCCTGTTCTATGGTTTGAAGGATTTCTTGTTCCCGAGCCCCGAGTTCTCCGGGTTCCGGAACTTTGCCCTCAAAATAGCGGTGGGCAAAGGTCAGGAGGCGATAGCAAAGGTTACCCCAGGTAGCTACAAGCTCGTTGTTATTGCGCCTCACAAACTCTTCCCAGGTAAAATCGGCATCGCTCGTTTCCGGAGCGTTTATCGTCAAAGTATAGCGGAGAGGATCGGGGTCATAGCGGGAAAGGAAATCTGGAATTTCAATTACCCAGCGACGGCTCTTAGAGAGCTTCCTCCTCTCCACGTTCAAATATTCGTTAGCAGGGACATCATAAGGAAGGTTCAGGCCCCCGTAACCTATGAGCATACCAGGCCAGATTATAGTGTGGAAAGGAATGTTATCCTTACCGATGAAGTAATAACTTCGGACTGAAGGGTCCTGCCACCAATCTTTCCATGCTTCTGGCTTTCCCACAATGTTCGCCCACTCAATGGTGGCAGCCCAGTAACCAATTACTGCATCAAACCAGACATAAATTCGCTTATGTTCGTAACCTTTGACGGGGACTGGTATCCCCCACTCAATGTCCCGGGTGATAGGACGGGGCCGGAGCTCACCGCTTCTTAACGTGGTTAAAGTAAGGTTCAGAACGTTAGGGCGCCAGTGCTCTTTGTCTTCTTCAACCCACCTGAGGAGTGGCTCGTTGAGCTTAGGAAGGTCCAAGAAGAAGTGCTCCGTCTGTCGAACCTCAGGAGTTCCTCCGCAAAACTTGCATTTAGGATTTATAAGCTCAATTGCATCCAGGGTCCGGCCACAAGCATCGCACTGGTCTCCCCTTGCCCCCGGATAACCGCAGTAAGGACACGTCCCTTCTACGTAACGGTCGGCCAGGAATTTCCGGCAGGAGGGACAATACAAGGCCTGCATCCAGTCTTTAAAAATATAGCCTTTCTCCAAGAGTTTGAGGAACATTTCCTGAGTGACTTGCCAATGGTTTTCCGTGTCGGTTTCGGTGAATATGTCAAAAGTTACCCCCAGGCGCTGGAAAGTCTCAATAAAGCGGGGATGGTACCTGTCTACTACTTCCCTTGGGGTTATGCCTTCCTCTTCTGCCTTCACAGTTATAGGGGTTCCGTGGGTATCAGAACCGGAGACCATAAGGACTTCCCTGCCCTTAAGGCGGTTATAACGGGCAAAAATATCAGCCGGAAGGTAAGCTCCGGCAATGTGTCCAACATGCAGATCACCATTGCAATAAGGCCATGCTACGCATACCAGGATTCTCTCCCCCATATCAGCTCCTCCTTTAAAGAAAAGGATAGCATAAAATGAAGGGCAAGTCAATAAAAAACTGCTGGATATGGCCACAAAGGGGTTAAGGGAGCCAGCGAGTGGCATCCCAAACCCTTTGCCCACGAGAGTGGAGAAATTTGGGCCCTTAAATTTTTCCTGCTATAATTGCGTAGAAAAATTCCTTGAGGACAAAAATGGAGAGCTTTTTAGTGCCTTTTGTTACTGTAGGCCTTGCCGAAATTGGAGATAAAACCCAATTAGCAACGTCTTCCACTACTGTGGGGAGCCTTGCTGGCTTTTGCTTTGAACGATGGCTTAGCGATAATCCTCGGGGGCTGGTTTCACGAATCATACCTTTATAGCCATTTACCTGGGCCAATCCTTCTTCTCTAAAATTGAGCCACGAATCCGTTCTTACCTGGCCGGAGCATTGTTCATAATTATCCTGCTGGAGATAGAAAATGAGGGTTATTGAAGTTCAAACTCGTTCCAGGGAAGAGCTTGTGGATATAACCGGGGAAATACAAAAAGCCGTAACCGAAAGCGGGGTTAAGGAAGGGATTTGTTACCTCTTTGTGCCTCACACCACTGCCGGCATAACCATCAATGAAACTTGGGATCCATCAGTCAGGAAAGATATAGCTGAAGCATTGCATAAAGTAGCCCCGCCAGGCTCTCATTACCATCATACTGAAGGAAATGCTGATGCCCACATTAAAACGACGGTGGTGGGAAACAGCACTTTTGTTTTCGTATCCAACGGCAAACTGGTTCTGGGGACCTGGCAAGGTATTTATCTGGCGGAGTTTGATGGCCCCCGCAGCCGTCGGGTTCTGGTTCACGTAGAGGCTTTTTAGGTTTCTTTCTCCACCACCACCCTGACCCGCGCTACAAAACCGGGCATAAGCCTTATCGGAACGCTGTAAGAGCCCAGTTGCTTTATAGGCTCATCAAGTTCTATCTTATGCTTATCAAAAGGCCGGCCCAATTCCTTTTCCAGAGCCAGAGCTATATCAGCAGCGGTTATGGAACCAAAGAGCTTGTCCTTTTCCCCCGCCTTAACCCTGAAGGTCAGAGTCATTGTAGAGAGAGCTTCGGCCAGAGCCTGCGCATCCTCGGCCAAGCGCTTCATTTTTTCTTCCTGGACTCGCTTCTGGTATTCCGCTTTGCTTAAGTTTTCAGGCGTCGCAGGCACTGCCATGCCCCTCGGTATAAGGTAATTGCGGGCATAACCATCAGCCACTTCTTTGACTTCACCAGCTTTCCCAAGGCCTTTGACGTTTTCCAGAAGCAGAACCTTCACTTTTTACCTCCCAGAAAACAAATTATTCCCTTTTCCAGCCCCCTGGCCACTATTTCCGGGTGCCCTTCCAGAAGCCAACGGTCGCCACCCATGAAGCCTATCTCTATAATGGCTGCGGGTATGGAAGAGTTAATTTCCCGGAAAAGGTGGTACTCTTCCATATCCGGTGTTATAGTAGTGGGGTCAAAGGATACCCCGGTCTCCCGGTAATAGTTTTCTCGCAAGCAGGCTTCAAGCTTTTCAGCCCCCTCGCCCCGGCTCACCAATTTGAATCCGCTCTTCCCCTCAAGGCATGAATCGGAATGTATGGATAGAAAGAGGGATGGCTTCATAATTCTAACCTTTGGGGAAAATTCTGGAAGCAAATGCACCTCATATCCTTTCTTCCTCAGGCTTTCTGCCAGCAGTTTTGCCACCATTAAATTTATCGCCCTTTCCTCAAGGCCGTCTGGACAAGTAGCACCCGGATCGCTTTCCCAATGGCCTGGAATAATGGCAATAATAGCCTTTGGGGCTCTGTAAAGGAGAAAGAAAGCCAATATCACCACCCCTGTCGCAAAGGCTATGACTCCCCCAAAGGCCTTTCTGCTCAAGAAGAAGCTTCCCAACCAATAAGCTGCTGGAAAGTTTTCACATCCTGACGTTTAATTATGTTCCTGGCGATAAGCTCTTCAATCCTGACCTGTTCCAGAGACGGGCGCCGTCGCTGCCGGTAGCTTATGATGACTTCACCGTAACGGATCAGTTCTTTCATGATATTAATGCTTACCTCAAGGCGTTCCTGTCCCGGCAGTTTAATGCTTATGGGCTGAGGTGGACGCCTGAGGTAACGCCACTGGTTGAAGAAAGGCTCTGAAGCAGGCGTTATACTTATCCCCAGATAAATAGGCATATCGGCCAAGGGTATAAGGGAGGGGAAGAATTTCTCCATAAGGGCTATGTAGCTCCGGAGAAGAACGATCACCTTTGTTCCCCGGGATATGGGCATAACCCAGAAATTATCGGCCAGGCGGACACGATTTCTGGCCCCTACAAGCCGGCATATTTCTAACTCCAGCTCTTTGAGGAACCCCTGCAGGTCATCAATAAAGTCTTTAATTATCACGGGCCAGCGCAGGGATGTTTTGAGTTGGAAACGCTGACTGGCCTCCCAAAGGCCAGGGTTTACTTTATCCATGTAGTTACTGAAGAGGGTGAGGATAGCATGTTGCCAAAAACGTGGTTCAAAGAAGCAATATAACCAGAGGAGATAACCATTGGAAAGCCATGGGGCCTGGCTCAAAAGTTCTCCTTCCGATACCCTTATTTCCAGGCATACTGGACATAGTCCGCTTCCTTCGGCAGATTCCCTTACTCCACAGATAAGGCACAGATTCGCCCCCCTCCGCCTAATGCTAATCTCGGGCGGATGTTTTTCCTCCTGATACCATGTAGGGCCTTTGTTTTTTTCAGCCTTCTCTGCTGCTAATCTCTCCTCCAACCAGGTTATTTCCGCGTTTATTTTTTCCAGAGCTCGCTCAATCCCCTCTATTTCCTGACGCAGGTTCTGGATTCGGGAGGTGACATTTTGGTAATTCTTTTCCATATCCTTCTTCACCTTGCGGGTTTCGTGACGAGTCTTTGAGGAGGTGAGACGCTTAAGTTCTTCCTCAAGCCTGGCGATTTCCTTCTCCAATTCAGAGGCAAGTTTCTCTTGAGAGCGGAGATCTTCTTCCAGTTGAGCTTTTTGGCTTTCTTTTTCCTCTTTCAGGCGCGTCAGCTCTGTGACCATAGCCTCTAAAAGGACAATCCTGAACTCTATGGCGCTGGATTGCCCAAGGGTAGCTAAAGGAGCTTCCTGGTATCGGAGGGTTACCGGGAAGCCTTTTTCCAGGAATAAATTAGCCACTTTCTCCAGGCAGCGGTTATCCCTGCCAGGGACAAATAGCCAGAAATGGTTACAGAAATATGTAATAATGTTGTTCGGGGAAAATTCTTCCAGACCGGCAACAGCTTCTTCTATCTTCCGGAAAACTTTGAGATCATCGGGTTCCTGAGGCTTCTGATAGAAATTAACCTGCCCCCACACGAGGCGACCATACCACTTCTGTTCAGCCTCCTCGGGGGTGAAAGCTTCCTCTCCTTCAAGAGCCAATCTCCAGGGTGAGTCCAGTTCCACCACTTTTTCCTCAAGGGCTTTATAAAACTGGGAAGTGAGGTAAGAATGGGCAAAAAGAGAGGCTATATTAAAAGGCTTACTGTCGTAATCGCTCCGGGCCCTCAGGTAGGGGGAGAATTTCTCCCAGAAGCGCTGGCCCTTTTCCGGGAAAACAGCCATTTCCAGCGCTTCCCTTAAAGAATTGCTGTTGCTTATGGGAGGAGTAAATTGAGGACGAGAAGAATGTTGAAGTTGCCAAAGCTTATATAGTGAAAATTCCTGCTCTCCTGTAGGGGGAATCATTGTTTCATGGAAGGCAGATGCTAACCTGTGCGCAAGGTGAAGCAGGAAAAGTTTTTTCCGGAGCTGCGGATCAGGCAGCTCCTCTTTGGGGAAATGGCCACCGTGGAAGATGGCCTGGAGGGTTGGTAAAAGGCTTTTATTTTCCAGGCCAAATTTTGACAAATCAAGGTTAACAAAAGTTTTACCATCGCCATCTGCAAGGATCAATGGCTTGCCATCCCTGGTGGGAAATGAGCCTTTAGGATTGACAAGTTTGGCCAGGTCATGCATTTCCGGGAAAAAGGGGGAGCTCATGTCCACCTCCGATTCTTCAATTTAACGATTGATAAAATACCACACATGAGCATCAATGTCAAAAACCTCACAAACCCGTAAGGTGGGAAGCTGGTATGCCCTCTTCCATGCTATAATTTTTTAGGGAGGGGATAAAATGGGTGATGGTTTGGTCGCTTTATTCATAGATTGCGAAAACCTGATCATCAGCGCACAGGAACAGTTTAACGAGCCTGTTCAGTGGCAGAAAATCTTGCGGTTTGCAGAACGCTGGGGACGAGTTATCATCCGCCGGGCTTACGCTGATTGGAGTGTTTACAATCAACATCAAAAAGAACTTATAGCCCTGGGAATTGAGCTGGTCCATACCAACGGGCGCGGCAAAAGCACGGCTGATATAAGGATAGCGATTGATGCGGTAAGCATTGTGGCTTCCAAAGATCTTCCCCTAACCCACATTGTTCTGTGCTCCGGGGACGGGGATTTCACCGAGCTGGTTCACTACTTGCGCAGGCAAGGGAAATTCGTCATCGGCCTGGGAGTGCGAGCAAGCAGTGCTTCTTCACTTATTACTTCCTGCGATGAATTTGTATACTATGACGACCTGATAAAAGCTTTACCCGCTCAGGTTGAGGAAAAGGCAGTAGACCGCTACATAAAAGCTCTATCTTCAAAGGTTCGCATGACTGCCAGCAGATATCGCCCATGGATTATCCTGGACTTTTACAAGTTAATGCGGCAGAATCCGGGGCTTTCCCTCAATGAACTGAGAGAAAAACTTCTGGAGTATTATCAGAAAAATCGGCCGGAAATACCTGCATCCACCGTCAGCGAGGTAATACATCAGTTGTTTCACACCTATTGTTTTGAGTTCACACCCCCATGGCGAGAAAAAGGGCCGGATCTCTGGGACCGACCCGCTTCTTTGAAAGAGGGGATTCATTCCGCAGCACAGCTTCTTAAGCACTGTGATCTGGGATTGCTCCAGATTCTCTCCCGGAATCTGGGAGAATCCATTGATCCTGCAACCGCTGCTGAACTTCTCTATGGGCGAGGTGACAACGCCAAGCTGATTGAATATGTTCAGAGCTTAATTAATGAGATTAATCTACCCAGTTAAATCTGCCAGTGATGCCAGTCTATGGTCAGGCTTTCCAGGCATGGGGTTTGCCTAAGTTGGGTTAAAAAACCCGGGGGATACTCCCCATCCTCGCCAGCTTCAGGCTCGCCAGGGTTTCGGGCCCCATCCGTGAGCTGATTGCCAGTGCCGGCGGTTTGCCTCCCTATACCCCCAGTTTCCCCGGGGAGGAGTTTTGCCCTGTTCACTTTAACTTTAAAAAGAACGCCTTTGACACTGCCCCCCTTTTGGATTACAATTGGAAGATGGAGGGGTTAATGAGCCAGGTTCTATACCGTAAGTGGCGCTCCCGAAGTTTTGATGAACTTATTGGCCAGGACCACGTGGTTCGAACCCTCAAGAATGCTTTAAAATCTGGGCAAATTTCTCACGCCTACCTTTTTGCCGGACCACGTGGGACGGGTAAAACTACTACTGCACGCCTCCTGGCCAAAGCTGTTAATTGCCTTTCCAACGATCAGGAAAAACCCTGCAATCGCTGCGAGATATGCGTGGCAATAAACGAAGGACGCTGCCTTGACCTTATAGAAATAGATGCTGCTTCTAACAGGGGCATTGATGAAATACGGGATCTCCGGGAAAAGGTGGGCTTCATGCCCACCCAGGCCCGGTACAAGGTTTACGTCATAGACGAAGTGCACATGCTTACTCCAGAAGCTTTTAACGCCCTCCTCAAAACCCTGGAGGAACCGCCACCTCATGTCATTTTTGTTTTAGCTACCACCGCACCTGACCGCATTCCGCCTACAGTTTTATCCCGGTGTCAGAGGTTTGACTTCCGCCGTATACCTGTCAAAGCTATAATGGAACGCCTGGAATACATTGCCTCTCAGGAAGGAATTTCCGTTGAGCCCGAAGCTTTGAGTTTCATAGCCCACCAGGCTATGGGGAGCATGAGGGATGCTTTGAGCCTCTTGGATCAATTGAGAGCTTTCGGGGATGGAACCATAACCCTGGAGTTGGCCAGGGCAGTCACAGGTGCCATATCCCAGGAAACCGTCGCTGAACTTATAGGATTCTTAGCGCGAGGCCAAACAGCCGAACTCATCGCTTATCTTGATGAGCTCATAGATAGAGGGGCAGAACCCCGCCAGATCCTCCAGGAAATTTTAAGCTACCTAAGGAATTTGCTTCTGGTGAAAATATCCGGGGATAGAGCTCCAGGGGATTTGCCTGCCGAGACCCTTGAACGTATGAAAGAGCTTTCCGCTTATCTGCCCACTTCCCAGTGGATCAGGATAATACGCCTTTTGAGCCGCACTGCCATTGAGATGAAGGGGGGGTTATCTCCTCAACTTGCGCTGGAAATGGCTTTCATAGAAGCCACAACTCCGGAAACACAGCCTCCCTCCACCCCAATCCCGGCTCCTTCATCGGAAATCAAGGAAAGTGAGCAAGCAGCTACACCTGCTGCACAGCCTGAAGCAACCCCTCAACCGCTTCCTGCAGTTCAGGCAGTAGAGCAGGGAAGTGCTCCAAAGCCAGGCGCTGAAGAGGTGGCTTTCCTTAGAGGGCAATGGCTTAAAATCTTAACCAGTATAAGAGGTGTAGACAAAGCTCTTGAAGCGTTGCTCAGGGACTGCGAGCCAGTTTCTGTTCAGGAAAATGTTGTGACCCTTGGGTTTTACTACCCATTGCATCGCGAGAAAGCGGAGGAGGATAAAAGGCGAGGGATACTGGAAGAAGTGCTGGGCAAGTTCCTGGGAAGACCTGTCCGGGTCAAGTGCGTGGTTATACCTAAAAAGAAATCAGCACCTCCTCCGCGCACACCTGCCGAGGATCCGCTCGTTAAGATAGCGGTGGAGAAACTGGGGGCACGGGTTAAGATCCGCCCAGAAAACGAAGGAGGGGGACATGTCCAAAAAGAAGGCTTATAACATTATGGGACAGCTCCAGAGAATCCAAGAAGAGATGCTCAAGACTCAGGAACGTTTAGCTGAAGAAACCATAGAAGTTACGGCTGGCGGTGGGGTTGTCAAAGTGGTTATTGATGGCCACCAGCGAGTGCGAGCTATTACTATTTCTCCGGAAATAGTGAACCCGGAAGATGTGGAGATGCTTCAGGATCTCATTCTAGTGGCCATTAACGAAGCTATAGAGCGGTCCCAGGCTATGGCCGCCGAAAAGCTCTCCTCAATAGTTGGCGGAGTCCAGTTGCCAGGCCTGAAATTCTAAAGCTATGGCAAAGCTTGCTGCTCCGGTAGCTCGCCTCATAGATGAATTCAGCCGTCTCCCGGGCATTGGTCCAAAAACGGCTTCACGGCTTACCTTTTACCTTCTTAAAGCCCCCAAAGAACAGGCCATTGCCCTGGCTGAAGCAATAAAGGAACTGAGGGAAAAAACAACCTACTGTGAAATCTGCTTCAACATAACCGATGAAAGCCCCTGCCCGATATGCAAAGACCCGGAAAGAGACCATTCCACCATTTGCGTGGTAGAAGACCCCTTGGATGTATTAGCCCTGGAAAGAACTGGGGAATACAAAGGGGTTTACCACGTCCTCCACGGGGCTATTTCTCCGGTTGAAGGGATAGGGCCGGAAGACTTGCGAATACAGGAGCTTTTGCAGCGTGTCAGGGGCAAAATAATCCGGGAAATAATTCTGGCCACTAATCCCAACCTGGAAGGAGAAGCCACAGCCATGTATATTTACCAGCTCATAAAGCCGCTGGGGATAAAAATAACCCGCCTGGCTCGTGGCTTACCCGTGGGAGGGGATTTGGAATACGCCGATGCTATAACCCTGGCCCGCGCTCTTGAAGGCCGAAGGGAGATGTAGGCTAAAATAACCTTTCCACTCTATCTAAAACCTCTTCAGCTACTTCAGTTTTAGGCATGAGAGGTAATCTCTCCACTCTTCCTTCTCGGTCCAGTATTACTACCCTGTTGGTATCTACGCCGAAACCACTATCGGGGGAACTTACATCATTAGCCACTATCAGGTCAAGCTTTTTCTCCTCCAGCTTCTTGCGGGCATTCTCCACAAGGGACTCTGTCTCGGCAGCGAAACCTACTACCACCTTGGGCATGCCTTGCTTTTCCCTGATGGCAGCCACCTCGGCCAAAATATCCGGGTTCCTTACCAGCCGCAAGGTTAGCTCTTCAGCTTCCTCTTTCTTGACCTTATGCTCCATGTATATCTCGGGACGGTAATCGGCTACAGCCGCAGCCATTATAAGCACATTAGAGTTTGGAACCTCTTTCAGAACAGCTTCCTCCATTTCCTTAGCACTGACAACCTTAAGGAGCCGGATACCGACAGGGTCTGGCAAGGAAGTTGGAGCAGTTATAAGTGTTACCTTAGCTCCACGATCCCGGGCTGCCTCCGCTAAAGCGTAGCCCATCTTGCCTGAAGAGGGATTACCCAGGAAGCGCACAGGATCCAAATGCTCCCTCGTTCCTCCGGCGGTAACTAAGACCTGGAGGCCCCTTAGAGGCCCTCTTCTCCCCAGAACCATACGGATGCTTCCCATAAGTTCATCCACTTCTACCATCCGCCCCCAACCTTCCTTGCCGGAAGCAAGCCTTCCCCAGGCTGGCCCTACTATTTCAACTCCTCGTTTCTTTAAGATTTCCAGATTCTCACCAGTAGCCGGATTCTCATACATCCCCTCATCCATGGCCGGAGCAATGATTATGGGTGCGGGGGTGGCCAACGCTACAGCTGCAAGCAAGTTATCAGCCAGGCCGTGGGCAAGCTTGGCAATGGTATTAGCCGTAGCTGGAGCTATGACCAGGATATCCGCTTGATTTGCAAGAGTTATGTGGGGGATGGGCATGGTTTCCGGAGGCTGGAACATATCGGTTAGAACGGGGTTATGGGTTATGGCCTGAAAGGTGAGGGGGGTTACAAAGCGGGTCGCGGCTTCGGTCATTATAACATGGACAACAGCGCCCGCCTTCACAAGCCTGCTGGCCAGCTCTACGACTTTGTAAGCAGCTATGCCCCCTGTAACTCCCAGCACAATCCTTTTACCTTTCAGGACCCTCATGCTTAATCTCCTTTGCTGAAGGAATTCCGCCCAAGCCTTCAGCTTTAATCACAGCCCGGACTATAGCCTGGGCCAGAAGCTCCGCCGCGATTGTCCCGATAACGAAAGGGCTCAGGGGGTGGCTTTCCCTCTCTCCCGTAGCCAAAGTAAAGACCACATCGCCGTCAAAAATGGTATGAGCCGGCCTTATCGCCCTTGCCAAACCGGCCTGAGCCATGCGGGCAACGACTATGGCTTCTTCTCTGGAGAGCCTGGCATTTGTAGCCACTACAGCCAAGGTTGAATTGGAACGGGCTGGCAGAAGCAATGCGCCCTGACGTATCAGATCCACCGGATCCAGGAAACCACCACCCTTGGGATCCCGCACACCAGCTATGGTCCTTCCAGATGACGGATCAACCACGTTCCCCAGAGCATTGACCACCACCAGTACCCCCACTATTATCCCATCGCCTACTGCTGTTGAGAGAGTTCCCAGCCCGCCCTTAGTAGCATGTTCCATGCCCAGGAGTTTTCCGACGGTAGCTCCTGTTCCAGCCCCAACAGATCCTTCCTCCACAAGGCCATCGGTAGCGGAAAGGCAAGCTTTATAGCCTTCATCAGGGCCAGGCCTTGCTTTTTTAGATCCTATAGCCAGGTCATATATGACAGCCGTAGGGACTATGGGTACTCTCATAGCTCTGGTTCTGTGGCCTTTTCCCGTCTCTTCAAGGTAACGAGCCACACCGGCGGCTGCATCCAATCCAAAAGCGCTTCCACCCGTCAAAAGAATGGCATTGACTTTTTCTACTACATGCCCGGGCCTGAGGGGATCTATCTCCCTGGTCCCAGCTGAACCCCCCCTTATATCTACCCCACCTACCGCTCCCTCCTCACAAAGAATAACAGTGCATCCGGTGACCCCTTCCCTATCGGTATAGTGCCCAACCTTTATGCCCTTTACGTCTGTTATGGAATTGTGCATGGCTCGCCCAAGCCCCCTTCTTTGACATTATAGCTAAAGGGGATCAGAAGGCAACTTCAAGCCCGGAAGCGATGCGAGAAAGGCTTTTCAAACAGTTTTGATTGGGTTATAATTATCCTAAGGAGGAGCCCCTATGGAAGAAATCCAGGACATACTGGCCGCCGTCAAAAATCCGGAGGATGCTGAACTCATCAAGAGGGCTTACGAACTGGCAAAATTTGCCCATGAGGGGACCTTGAGAGCTTCAGGTGAGCCCTATATAAAGCATTGCGTGGAAGTAGCACGTATATTGAGCGAGCTACGCCTGGACCCTGCCACCATTGCCGCCGGTTTACTTCATGACGTGGTAGAGGACACAATCTTAGACATTGAAGACATCAAAGCAGAGTTTGGAGAAGAGATAGCCAACCTGGTAGATGGCGTAACCAAACTGAAAAAGCTTGACCAGGTGGAAAGGAAGGGCTCAAAGGAGAGCAGGGTTTACGAACAGGCCGAAAGCATCCGCAAGATGTTCCTGGCCATGGTAGACGATGTGCGGGTGGTTCTTATAAAGCTGGCCGATCGCCTCCACAACATGCGTACCCTTGGAGCCCTTCCGGAGGAAAAGCGCAAGAAGATAGCCCAGGAAACCCTGGAAATATACGCTCCCCTGGCTAACCGGCTTGGAATATGGAAGATAAAATGGGAATTGGAAGATCTGGCTTTGCGCTACCTGGAGCCAGAAAAATACTACGAAATTGCTGCCAAACTGGAACAACGCCGTCTTGACCGGGAAAGATACATAAATCAGGTGATTGAAATCCTTAAACCTCACCTGGCTAACGCTGGAATTGAAGCCGAAATAACCGGCCGCCCCAAGCATATTTACAGCATCTATCAGAAGATGAAGCGCAAGAATGTAGACCTGGACCAGATTTACGACCTGTATGGAATCAGGATCATCGTCAAAGAAATCAAGGATTGCTACGCAGCTTTAGGGGTTGTCCACTCCATATGGCCCCCCATACCCGGAGAATTTGATGATTACATTGCTACCCCTAAGGATAACATGTATCGCTCCCTCCACACGGCAGTGGTTGGGCCAGGCGGTAGACCTTTAGAGGTTCAGATTCGCACGGAGGAAATGCACCGGGTAGCTGAATACGGAATCGCTGCCCACTGGAGATACAAAGAGGGTGGGCCAAGGGATGTGGATTTTGAGAACAAAATTGCCTGGCTAAGGCAGATCCTGGAATGGCGCCAGGAAGTGACCGACGCGAAGGAATTCGTGGATTCTTTAAAAAGCGATTTCTTCCAGGACAGGGTGTTCGTCTTCACCCCCAAAGGGGATATAATTGACCTTCCGGCAGGCTCTACCCCCATAGACTTCGCCTACCATATCCATACAGAATTAGGCCACCGTTGCCGCGGCGCTCGAGTCAACGGCAAAATGGTGCCTCTTGATTACCAGCTTAAGAATGGTGATATCGTAGAAATTATCGCCGCCAAGAAGGGAGGGCCAAGCCGGGATTGGTTGAATCCTGACCTCGGCTACGTTAAAACTTCAAGAGCTCGCCAGAAAATAAGGCTTTGGTTCCGCAGACAGGCCAGGGAAGAAAGCATAGCCCAGGGGAAAGAAATCCTGGATAAAGAGCTGAAGAGGCTCGGGATAAAGCGCAGTTATGAAGAGATCGCCAGGGAGTTTAAATATGAAAATGTGGAAGATTTCCTGGCAGCCATCGGATATGGAGACCTTAGCCCTCAACACATAGGGACCAAACTATTGCAACTGGAAAGCCAGGAAGAGACCCTGAAAACCCGCCCCCTTGAGGAGGAAACGCCAGGAGTTACCGTCCTCGGGGTAGGCGATCTTTTAACTCATCTGGCCAAATGCTGCAACCCTGTCCCTGGAGATGAAATCATCGGATATGTAACCAAAGGACGGGGTATAAGCATCCACAGGGCTGATTGCCCCAACATCCTTCACATCAAAGAGAGAGAAAGGCTTATAAAAGTAACCTGGGGGACCAATAACCGCCACCGCTATCCTGTCACCATTGCGGTAAGGGCCTTTGATCGCGAAGGGCTTTTCCGGGACATAGCTGAAATCGTGGCCAACGAGGGAGTAAACATCGCGAGCGCAGAGATAACTACCCGTAAGAAATTCAACGTAGCTATAATGAAAGCAACCCTGGAAATTAGCTCAGCAGAACAGCTGACCCGCATTCTGGAAAAAATTTCCCATCTACCCAATGTGATAGAAGCCTACCGTCACACCGGCTGAAGCCTTCAGGAGCTTTTCTCCGGAGGCACCATTTCTGGCTTCCAGAGCCTCTTAACCTTATCGGAATACTTAACCTGCCGAAGCCAATCATCTAAAGCTGAGGCTCTCCTCTTGGCAAGATATTCGGGGTCAAGCTCCCGATCCATCTCATGCCCTTCTACTTTGATTATGTGGTAGCCTCTGGAGGTGCGTATCACATCGCTTATTTCCCCCACTTTAAGGGAAAAAGCTGCTGCATCAAAAGCTGGCTCCATCTCCCCCTTAGGCAACCAGCCAAGGTCACCGCCGTTTTCTTTAGTTTCCTCATCTTTTGAGTATTTTCGGGCCAATTCAGCGAAATCCGCCCCCTGCCGCAACTCTTCCAGCACTTTCTTAGCCTCCTCCTCCGAATCTAGGAGGATATGACGGACATGAACCTGCTCTGCAGTGGTGGGGACTTTATCCGCCAGGACCTGGCGGAGCTTCTCCCGCAGAAGGCTAACAGCCACCATATCCCGATATTCTTGCTCTGAAATCCCCGCCTCCTTATTCAGGATTGCCAGGAAAGACTGATATAATTTTTGGAAATCTTCTTCGCTCATAGGAGATGGGGAAGGAGTAGGAGTTTCAGTGATGGTCAAAGTAGCAGTTACAGGGGTAGGGGTTGGAGTCGGGGGATTGCGCTCATAACCAAAGAGGCGTTCAATGTAGAGCTGGACTTCTTCCGCACTTACTGTTACCCCTTCTTCGGCTGCTTTCTGCCGAATCAATTCCTCTTCTATCATCTCTTCCAAAACCAAAAGGCCAACGTTTTCCAGGCGGGACTGGAGGAGCTGAAGCTGAGTGTCTATAAGCTGGATGTAATATTTATCTTCCTCCTTCTGGGGATCCAGCAAGGTTTTCTGGCTTTCCAGAGCTTCTTTGTTTCGTTTGAGATTATAACGCTCAAGACGCACCCTTTTCTGGTAAGCATCGGTCCTTATAGGAGTAGAGCCCACAATAGCCACAGGGGAGGCGGGTTTAGCATAAAATTCCTGGTAAAGGCCCAGGGCCAAAAGCAAAAGAATTATTAAAGCTACAGCTCCAAGCCCTATGTAAATATAAAGGGCCTGCTGTTCCTCCCTCTTGCGAATGGCCCTGGCTTTTTTGGTCTCAGGCTTTGGAGGTTTGGGGGAATGCTTAGCCATCTAATCTCCTCTACATTCCGCTCTTACGTATGTGTTCGGAAGTGAAGGGCAGGAGGCCAAGAAACCGGGCCCTTTTTATGGCCAGACTGAGCTTTCGCTGGTGCCTGGCACAGGTTCCTGTCTTACGGCGTGGCTGAATTCTGCCCCACTCGCTGAGAAAACGCCTCAACAATTCCGGTTGCTTGTAATCTATCTCATCAATGTTTTCCGCGCAGAAAAAGCATACTTTCTTCTTGGGCACAAATCTTTTAACCTGTGCTTCCTGTCCTTTAAGCTCCGTAGCCAATCTGCACCTCCTTTAGAATGGAATTTCGTCCTCTTCCTCTTCTTCAGGCATCTCTTCGTCCAGAATGATCATTTCGTTGGCCACAACTTCAGTGCGGTAATGGCGATGGCCTTCAGGGTCATCCCAGGCCCTGGTCTGGAGATGGCCTTCTATATAAACCCTTGAGCCTTTCTTCAGGCGGCGGCTGCAAATTTCCGCCAGATTACCCCAGGCTATCACGTTGAACCACTCAGTGGCATCTTTCTTTTCCCCTTCTGGGGTAACCCAGGTGCGGCTTGTAGCAAGGCTAAAAGAGGCCATAGGCTTACCGCTTGGAGTATAACGGAGCTCCGGATCTCTCCCAAGGCTCCCGATAAGGATTATTTTGTTAAGCCCCCTGACCATATCTTTAGCCCCCTACTCTTCAGAGGTTTTTATTATAAGATGGCGGAGCACATTTTCATTGAATTTAAGGGTGTGCTCCAGCTTGCTCACCGCATCGGGGGGAAGCTGAAGATTAAGGAAAACGTAATAGCCTTCTTTCTTCTTGCGGATGGGATAAGCAAAACGCCTCAAGCCCCAGGCGTTCATTCCTGTGACTTCTCCCCCCAGCCCTTTAATCACACGTTTCAATTCCTCCAGGGTAAAATCAATTTTGCTTTGCTCCAGCTCCGGGCTCAAAATGCATGCAAGTTCGTATTCCCTCATCCTTTTCCTCTCCTCCTTTCACAGGTTTTTACCCCCTTCTTTGAAATTTTTTGGGGGGACACGCTTCCACATCCCCCCAGCACAGGCTTTTCCCCCTGTCTAAGTCTTGTTAACTATAACACAAAGGCCATTATTTTGCAAACATTACCGCTTAATCAGAACCTTGGCTTGCGGGTTTTGACATCCACCCAGCAGGCTACTGAGTGGTCTATATCCACAGGCTCCAGCACAGGATTCTCCTCCAAGCACCGGTCTATTACATACTCGCACCTTGGGGCAAAAGGACAGCCGGGGGGCAGGCTTATAAGGTCCGGGGGAAGGCCCTCAATAGGAGTCAACTTCTCTTTGACTGGTGCGTCAACTCTCGGGACTGAACGAAGCAATCCCATGGTATAAGGATGGCGGGGATCGCCGTAAAGTTTCTTGACTGGAGCAGCTTCAATTATGAAGCCAGCATACATTACGTTCACCCTCTGAGCCAGACCAGCTATTATCCCCAGATCGTGGGTTATCCAGATAATGGCCATCCCTATTTCGTCCCTGAGTCGCTTCACGAGATCAATAATTTGGGCCTGGATAGTTACATCCAGGGCTGTGGTTGGTTCGTCAGCTATAAGAATTTTTGGGTTGCAGGCCAGGGCCATAGCAATCATGACCCTCTGACGCATCCCTCCAGAAAACTGGTGGGGGTAATCATCTATGCGCTTTTCAGCCTCAGGGATCCCCACCATTTTGAGGAGGCGGATGGATTCTTCACGGGCCTCTTTCTTGCTCATCCCCATGTGGAGCATAAGGGGTTCCCCAAGCTGCTGGCCTATGGTCAAAACCGGATTCAAGGATGTCATCGGATCCTGGAATATCATGGCTATCTTGTTGCCCCGGATTTTCCTTATCTCATCCTCGCTTATCTTGAGAAGATCCTTCCCCTCAAACCATACTTCTCCCCCCACGATTTTCCCTGGTGGCTGAGGGATTAACCTGAGGACTGAAAGCATACTCACACTTTTACCACAGCCCGATTCCCCTACAAGCCCCAGGGTTTCGCCTTCGTTCAGGTAGAGGGAGATACCGTTTACGGCATGGACAACGCCATCCTGAGTAAAGAAACGAGTCTTAAGGTTTTTGATTTCCAGAAGTGCCCCCATTTCCCCCCTCGCTATCTGGAAATATAGGTCTTATTCAAGTAAAAGGTGCCGGTGGGCAAAAGTACAAGCCCCCGCACGTAAGGCTTCACCAGGATGTAATCAACTCCGTGGAAAAGAGGTATCCAGGGCGCATCCTTAAGGATCAAGTCCTCAGCTTTCTGGTAAAGTTCCATTCTCTTGTTGTGGTCCTTTTCCACCCTGGCTTCCTCCAAAAGTTTATCTACCTCCGGATTGGAATAACCGGTGTTGTTACCCGGGCTCTGGCTGTGGAAATGGATGTCAAGAAAATTGTGGGGATCCGGGTAATCGGCGCTCCACCCCAGGATAAACATTTGAAGGTTGTGATTGTTCACTTCTTGAAGGAAAAGATCCCATGGCATTTGCTCAATTTCCACTTCCGCCCCCAAATTATCCTTATACATCTTAACCAGCGCTTGAGCAAGAGCAGTGCTTCCGCTTACGCTCAGAGTTATAGCAGGAAGCCCCTCTGCTCCCCCGTAAGAAGATCTTTTAAGGAAATCTCTTGCCTGAGATGGTTCACAAACAAGGCCTTTTATTTTCTCACTGTAGCCGGGCATGCCTGGGGGAAGTATTCCCCCGGCCTCATTGACCATGCCCTTAAACAGGACTTTTACAATGCTTGAGCGATCAGTAGCACAGGCAAAAGCTCTGCGCACATCTGGGTCATTAAAAGGCTCTTTTCCCACATTGAAAGCCACATACATCAGGTCCAAAGACGAAACTTTCACCAGTTCCCTGTTCAAGGGATTCCTGGGGTCGAGCACCTGCTCTATATTTTCCACCCCCACAGCTGTCACATCCAGCGCTCCAGTTTGATACATGACGAAGGGCGAGCCTTCAGGGAATAGAAATTCAACTTCATCTATAAGGGGTTTTCCGCCGTAGAAATCAGGGAAAGCTTCAAGAGTTATGCCTCTGTTAGGGTCGTAACTTTTGAGTTTGAAGGGGCCAGTCCCATTAGGTTTTGAGGTCCAGTCGGGGCCGCTTTCCACGTTCTCTTTATCTACCACAAAAGCTACGGGGTAAGTGAGTTTAGCCAGGAAATAGGCTTTGGGAGCATCAATCTTTATGCGGAGGGTGTATTTGTCAACAACCTCAACCCCTTTTATTTGGGTAGCCTTCCCCGCCAATTTCTCCTTGACCCCTATTATGTCATCCAGGTAAATCCCAGCAGTGCGGGAGCCTGTGGAGGGGTCACAAGCTCGCTCTAAGGAATATTTCACATCTTCAGCGGTAACTGGTTTCCCATTGTGGAAGCGGGCATTTTTCCGAAGGTAAAAGGTGTAAACGGTGCCCTCGTCACTTACTTCCCACTTTTCAGCTAAATCCGGGGCGATGTCCATATTTTCGTCCAAGGTTACAAGGCCTGAAAATATTTTGGTCACATATTCGGCAGAATAGATATCCTCTACCAGGGCAGGATCAAGCGTTACTGGCTCTGAGCCCACTATCCTCAGGACCCCACCTGGATGAGGGGTTAATGCTACAGGAGATGGTGTTGGTGTTTCTTTTGATGCAAGATAACGGTATAAAAACCAGAACCCCGTGCCTGTAAAAGCGACGATACAACAAAGCAGAACCAGCACTAAAAGGATTATGAACAAAAATCGGCCTTTATTCTGCATTTCCCTCTCCTTACTACCGAAAAGCCCCCAAAACCCCGCACAATGGTGTATTCATACCCAGAGTTCATCAGAGGAAAGATAACGTCGGAGAAGCCTCACAGCATTCTCCACATCTCTAAGATCCACCATTTCCGAAGGAGTGTGGATGTAACGGCAGGGTATGGAGATGACTCCGGTTGGAATTCCTTCCCTGGTGAGCTGGATGGCAGCGGCGTCGGTAGTGCCACCCTCTAATACTTCAAGCTGGTAAGGTATCCCTTCTTCTTCAGCGGCACGGATAAGGGCCTGCCTTACTCCAGGATGTGAAACCATCCGGGCATCCTTAACTTTTATCGCCGGTCCCTTGCCCAGAGATACCGCCATCTTGGGCGCTTCAGGCGTATCACCAGTCCTGGTTACGTCCACAGCTATCCCAACATCAGGCGCAATACCATAGGCCGAAGTTATCGCTCCCCTAAGCCCCAGTTCTTCCTGAACGGTGAAAACAATGTAGAGGTCGTGGGGGCAATCTTTAAGCTCCTCCACCAGCTTGACAAGAATTGCACATCCTATGCGGTCATCAAAGGCTTTGGCGATAAGCCTGTTACCCTGAACCACCAAGGGGCGAGAGAAAACGCCTATATCCCCCACTTTCACCGGACAGCTTTCCCTGTTTTCAGCGCCAACATCTATATAAAGTTTATCAAAACCAGGCACCTTATCCGGGCTATCCAACTTCTCAACCCCAATAACCCCCACTACACCATTTTCAAATTCTACCCTGTTGCCCACTAAGGTATGGGGGAAAACTCCACCCATAGCCGAAAAACGCAGAAAGCCTTTTTCGTCCACATAATTAACCACAATCCCTATCTCGTCCATATGGGCAGCCAGCATGACCTTCTTTCCACCCACGCCCTTTTTAAGTGCTATCAGGTTACCCAGGGCATCAACTTTCAACTCATCCACTTTGTCCTTTACCATTTCCTTTAGAAGCTGACGGATGCGGGCTTCGTTTCCCGCCGGACCATAGGTTTCGGTCAGGGCTTTTATGAGTTCTACCATTTTCCCTCCTTATTCAATTTTCAGATGTTCTGGCCTGAGCCTCTTTAAGGCCGCTTTCATAAGTCGGATTGTATTTTCAAAATCATCAAGGCTAAGGATGGAGACGGGGGAATGAATGTAACGACATGGGACCGCTACCGTAGCAGAGGGAACCCCTTTCTTGGTAAGATGGATAGCGCCGGAATCTGTCCCCCCCACTAAGGGTTGCTTAAACTGGTATGGGATGCCTTCGGCTTCAGCGGCTTCTACCAAAAGCCGGACCAAAGGGTGAAAAGCGACGAAAGAGCGGTCCATCAGGGTTATCGCGGGGCCATGTCCGAGCCTCGTGGTGGGGCTTACATCCTTCTCCTTCGGCAAGTCATCAGCCACTGTCCCTTCTATTGAAAAGGCAACGTCAGGTTCTATAGCGTAGGCAGCCACTTTGGCTCCCCTCAACCCCACTTCTTCCTGAACGGTAAAAACAGCATAAAGGTCAAAGGGGTATTGTTCTTTTACCAGCTCAGCCAGCACTGCACAACCCGCCCGATCATCAAAAGCCTTCCCCTTTACCCTGCGGGAACCAAGCTCCTGGAAAGCCACATCAAAAGTAGCGTAATCCCCTATGTTGACCACTTTTTCAGCAGAGCCTTTGTCTCCTGCCCCAATGTCTATTGCAAGCCTTTCTGCCGGGACAATCTGGGTGCGCTCCTCTTCTTTCAGAAGATGTATCGGCTTCAGGCCTATAACACCGGGAATAGCTTTATCCCCTACAAGGACTCTTTTCCCAGGGAGGATTCGTTCGTCAATCCCACCTACCGGACGGAAATATAGGTAGCCCTTTTCGTCTATATGCGTTATCATAAGGCCTATCTCGTCCATGTGGGCAGCCAGCATAACCTTGATGGGGAGGGAGCCATCGCCCTTCTTAAGGGCTATGAGGTTGCCCATGCTATCTACTGAGATTTCGTTCACGTAGGGCTTTATGTGCTCCCGGATTATTTCCCTGACTTTTTCCTCGTTACCCGAGACTCCGCGGGCTTCGGAAAGCTCTTTAAGAAGCATAGCTCTCACTCCGGAGGGAATTTTTCCAATCGGGATATAAAGTTGGCCAGAAGCAGGCCAGTGCGTTCAATATCTTTGATGGAAAGGGTTTCCACCGGGGTGTGCATGTAGCGCAAGGGAATGGATAGGAGGGCTGTGGGCACCCCTTCCCTTGAAACCTGGATAGCCCAGGCGTCTGTGCCACTGGGCCCGGGGATAGCTTCAATCTGATAAGGGATTTCCAGCTCTTTTGCTGTCTTAATCAGAGCTTCCCGAAGTAAAGGGTGAAAGTTGGGTCCTATGGCTATAGCTGGCCCTTTCCCTACCTTTATGGTCTCAGCCTCCGAAAGGCCGGGACTATCTCCAAACCCCACGTCTATGGCTATGGCTAAATCCGGAGCTATACCGTAAGCACTCACCACTGCTCCTCTCAGACCCATTTCTTCCTGAGAAGTTGCCACGGCATAAACATCCCAGCGGTGCTTCATCTGGGAAAGAAGCTCAAGACAATAGATGAGGGCAGCAACCGAAGCACGGTCATCAAAAGCCTTGCCTGAAGCCATATCCCCCTGAAGCTTAATGCATTTGGCTTGGAAACTTATAAAATCCCCCACCTTTACCAGGGAACTAACCTCTTCCTCCGGCAATCCCACATCCACAAAAAGCTGGTCTCTTGAAGTTACCTTCTTCCGCTCTTCAGGAGGAAGAAGGTGAGGGGGCTTTGCCGCAATTACACCGGGAAGAGGCCTAAGGCCATGGACTATTACTTCCTGGCCGGGGAGAATCCTTTCGTCCACGCCTCCTACGGTTGTAAAACGGATAAAGCCTTTTTCTATTTCCGACACCATAAAGCCGATTTCATCCATGTGGGCAGCGATCATCAAACGGCGCGGAGAAGGGTCCGTTCCCTTCTTAAGACCGATTACGTTGCCGAGGGCGTCCACTCTGACCTCATCGGTGTATTTTTTAAATTCTTCGGCTATAATTTTAGAGACCCCCTCTTCGCTTCCCGAAACCCCGGGAGCTTCCGAAAGCTTTTTGAGGATTTCAAAAGTACCCATTATTCCTCCTCGGTCCACCCAGGAGCTTTTCCCATTATATTCCAAGGTTGCTAAAAGTCAAGATGAGAGCCCTGTTTACTCCTTATAAGTTGCCAAAAATTCTGGCGGGTGCTATAATTTATATCAAACTAAGCCGAAATAGCCGAGAAGGAAAAGTGGGGGTTCCCCACTTTTCTTGTTGTAAAGACCTAAGAAGAGGAGTGAAAGGGCATGAAAAATGAGCTGGTGCTGGCAATAAAGCAGCTTAGCGAGGAAAGGAAACTACCGCCGGAAGTAATCCTCAAGGCGGCCGAAGACGCTGTGGCTTCGGCTTATAAAAAAGACTATGGCCCAGCTATGAACGTGAGAGCTAAAATTGACGTGAAAACTGGGCAAATAAAGATTTTCGTGGACAAAACTGTGGTGGAAACGGTAACCAATCCCAAAATTCAGATTTCCCTGGAAGAGGCTTTAAAGATAAATCCTGAAGCTCGCCTGGGCCAGACAATTTCCGTGGAAAGCACACCGCCGGGCTTCGGCCGCATTGCTGCCCAAAACGCACGACAGGTCATCTTGCAACGCATAAGGGAAGCTGAAAAGGAATACGTCTATAGCACCCTAACCGACAAGGAGGGAGAACTTATCCAAGGTATAATTCAAAAAGTGGACCATACTACTGGAAACGTCATAGTCAACATAGACAAACTTGAGGCCGTTATGCCTCCGAAGGAGAGGATTCCCGGGGAAAGGTATCAGGTTAACCAGAAAATGCTCTTCTACATCGTGGAAGTTTATAAATCGGGGGCTGGCCCCAGAATAATCCTTTCCAGGGCTCACAAGAATTTCCTTAAGAGGCTTTTTGAGAGGGAAGTGCCTGAAATCGCTCAGGGCCTTCTGGAAATCAAAGCCATAGCAAGGGAAGCCGGCTCGCGTTCTAAAGTTGCCGTGAGAGCTATCCAGCCAGGCCTTGATCCTATAGGGACATGCGTGGGACAGAGGGGGATGAGAATTCAAAATATCCAGAAGGAACTAAACGGGGAGAAAGTGGAAATAATAGAATGGCATCCAGACCCCGCCGTTTTTGTAGCTAATGCTATAAGCCCAGCCAGAGCCATTAAAGTGATCCTGCGAAAGGACGAAGAAGGAAGAACTGCTGTTATAATAGTTCCGGATAACCAGTTATCCCTGGCGATCGGGAAAGAGGGTCAGAACGCCAGACTCGCCGCTAAACTTACTGGATGGCGCATAGATATAAAAAGCGAAAGCGAAGCCAGAGCTGAGGGCCTCCTTGAAAAAAGAGAAGAGGAACAGAAGGATCTCCTCTCCATAGCCCAGGCTATCCTGACTGGCCAGAAGCCAGAAATTGCGCCGATAAGTGAAGAAGCTGAACCCGAACAGCCATCCGAGCCGGTTGTCCAGGAGCGAGAGGAGGGTGAGGAAAAAGAGGAAGAAGCCGAAGGATTCTCTCTGGAATCCCTTAAAGAAGAACTCCTCAAGATAAAATCCCTTGGCCTGGAAGAAGAGGAACCCAGGAAGAGGAGAAAGTAAGGCATGTCGCCTAAGCATATACCAATGCGCACCTGCGTGGGCTGCCGCGAGGTCAAACCCAAGCAGTCCATGATGAGAATAGTCAGGACAAACGACGGGCAAATTGAAGTGGACCCGAGAGGTAAAAAGCCCGGTCGTGGTGCTTACCTTTGCCTGAAAAGAAGCTGCTGGGAAACAGCTCTCAAGCGCAAAAGCCTTGATTATGCCCTCAAGATCCCGGTGCCTCCGGACGTGGAGGAAAAACTTAGAAAGCTGGCTCAGTTTATGCCCGAAGAAGAACCAGCAGGAATAACCTGGCAGGAAAAGGAGAAAATGGTGGCCCGCATTTATAATGGAGGACAAAATGCCGGTTGATGAGAAAATTCGCAAAGGGAAAAGATTCCCCAAAAAAGGCTTTACAGGCAAGGGTAAAAAGTTTAAACCTCGACCTAAAGTTGCCCCCAGGGAAGAAGAGGCTGCTCCTCCGGAGCCTCCACCTCCGAAGAAAATAGTCATTCCTGAAAACGTCACTGTAAGGGAGCTGGCCCAGATAATGGGGATAAGCCCTATTGATGTGATCAAAGAGCTCATGAAAAACGGGGTTATGGCCAACATAAACCAGCGCCTTGACCGGGATACCGCTGTGATCGTTGCTGAGGAGCTGGGCTTTATAGTTGAAGAACCGGCGCCGCAGCCAGTGGAAGAAGCACCACCGGCCCCCAAAACCATCCGCCAGCTAATTTACGAAGGTGAATCTCCGGAGAAAATGGTGCCAAGGCCTCCGGTTGTTACCGTCCTGGGCCATGTGGACCATGGCAAAACTACTCTTTTAGATGCCATACGCCATACCAATGTGGCAGCTAAGGAAGTGGGAGGAATAACCCAGCGGATAGGCGCTTATCAGGTAGAGGTGGACGGCAAGAAAATTACCTTCATAGATACACCAGGGCACGAGGCCTTTACGGCCATGAGGGCAAGGGGAGCCCAGGTGACCGACATAGCAGTGCTGGTTGTAGCCGCTGATGACGGGGTAATGCCCCAAACTCTGGAGGCAATTGACCACGCCAGAGCCGCTCAGGTTCCGATAATCGTGGCTATAAACAAGATTGATAAGCCAGAAGCTAATGTGGAAAGAGTTAAACGCCAGCTGGCAGAAGTAGGGCTTGTCCCGGAAGAATGGGGAGGAAATACCATTTGCGTTCCAATCTCAGCCAAAAAAGGTATCGGAATAGACGAACTTCTGGAAAACATCCTTCTGGTGGCTGAACTGGAAGGATTAAAAGCTAACCCTAACCGCCCTGCCGTTGGCACAGTCATAGAAGGGAAGATGGACGAAAAGCGTGGCCCCGTAGCTACTGTTCTGGTTCAGAACGGTACTCTTCGCCGGGGTGAGATAATAGTTGTGGACGATATGTATGGTCGTGTCAGGGCTATGTTTAATGAACGCGGCGAGCCCATAGATGAAGCCCCACCTTCTACCCCGGTCCTGGTCATGGGCTTACCGGAGGTTCCTACACCCGGCCTTCTTTTTGAGGTGGTGATGAACGAGAAAGAGGCCAAAGCCATTGTGGAGAAACGCAAGGCCGAAAAAGCTTTGCCTGGGCCAGCACCACAAACTATCACCCTGGAAGCCTTGCACAGAATGATGGAAGCAGGGGAAGTTAAGGAGCTTAACGTTATCCTTAAGGCCGATGCTTATGGTTCCCTTGAGCCCATCGTCTCTTCCCTGGAAAAAATGAGCACTGAAGAGTTACGCATAAAGATCATCCACAAAGGGACGGGAAACGTAAGTGAATCCGACGTTATGCTGGCAGTGGCTTCAAAAGGCCTTGTCATCGGTTTCAATGTAGATGTGGATCCGGCAGCGCGCGCTTTAGCTGAGAATGAGAAAGTGGAAATACGGCTTTATCAGGTAATTTATCACCTCCTGGAAGATATGGAGAAAGCCCTTAAGGGCTTGCTGGAGCCTGAAGTTAAGGAAAATATCCTGGGCCATGCTCAGGTCAGAGCCATATTCAGGGTGGCAAAAGGACAGGTAGCTGGGGTTTATGTCCTGGATGGGGTCGTAATAAGAGGAGCAAGGGCAAGGATTATCCGCAACGGAGAACTGGTTTACGATGGCAAAGTCGCTTCCCTACGCCGGTTTACAGAAGACGTTAAGGAGGTACGCCAGGGCTTTGAGTGCGGGGTAGGCCTGGAAAACTTTGGCGACTTCCAGATAGGAGATATCATTGAAATCTATGAGGTGGTAAAGGTGACTTAAAATGGTCAAGTCCATGACCCGTCGCCAGAAGCGAGTAGGAGAACTCCTTAAGCGGGAAATAAGCACCCTGCTGGAGAGGGAGATCAGGGATCCCCGCTTAAATTTTGTAACCGTGACCGATGTAGAAGTTACCTTTGACCTGAGAGATGCCTTCGTTTATGTCAGTGCCCCGGAGGGCAGGGAACGGAAGGAAGAGATATTGCAGGGTCTTGAGAGTGCTTCCGGTTTCCTGCGCCATGAACTGGCTCAAAATCTGCGTTTGAAATTCATCCCTCGCCTTAATTTTGTGTGGGATGATTCTATGGAACGAGGCCAGCGCATTGACCAGCTTCTCCGGGAGATAAAAAAAGGGAAAAATGTCTAAAGAAGCAGTAGCCAGCAACTTAAGTGAAGCCAGTAAAGTCCTGATCCTGACCCACATAGACCCTGATGGGGATGCTATTGGTTCGGTGCTTGGACTGGGACTGGCCCTGGAAAAATTGGGTAAAAAAGTGGTTATGGCCTGCCAGGACCCGGTCCCGAAACGTTTCCTTTACTTGCCGGGAAGCCAAAGGATAGTTCCTTACCCTTACGGTTATTTTGACATAGTAGTTTCCCTTGATGTTAACGATCTAAAACGGCTCGGGAGAGTTTATCACGAAGAGCTTTTCGGCCATTTGCCCCTTCTGAACATTGACCATCACATCACCAATCTCCATTTTGGGACCATAAATTGGGTGGACCCCGAGGCAGCGGCCACAGCTGAAATGGTGTTTGAACTTCTGGAAGAAATGGGAGCACCCATTGAGCCCGATGTAGCCACTTGCCTCCTAAATGGCATTGTCACCGATACCCAAGGTTTCCGCACCCCCAATACTACCGTTAAAACTTTAGAAACAGCACTGCGGCTTCAGAAAGCCGGTGCTAACCTTTACCAGATCATGACGCAAGCTTTCAACCACCATTCTTTCAACATGCTTAAGCTCTGGAGCAAACTTCTGGCGCGGGTTCAGCTTAAGGATGGAATCATTTGGGTGGACAAACCTCGCTCAATCTTGCAGGAACTGGAACTGGAAGAAGACCATGATCATGGACTTATAAACTTTCTCCTGGGTGTGGATGGAGTTAAAATAGCGACCATCTTCACCGAAAAGCCAGGGGGCGAAATTGACGTAAGCTTTCGTTCAGTACCAGGCGTGGATGTTTCAACAGTTGCAGTAAAGCTTGGAGGGGGCGGTCATCCACAGGCCGCTGGTTGTCGGCTCAAGGGAGATCTTGAAGAAGTAAAGAAGCTCGTCCTGGAAGAACTGCGCAAGCTCCTTTGAGCTCGCCGCAAAGATAATATCCGGTTCCCAAAGGCAGTTAATTCCCCAGCCTTTTCAAAAGGGGGCAAACTGCTAACATTAACGATCTACCCACGAGGGTGGGAAATTGGGGGTGGAGAGGGCAAGAAATGAAATACGAACTTTCAGGAATCCTTAACATCAACAAACCCAGAGGCCTCACATCTCATGATGTTGTAGACAAAATAAGGGAAATAAGCGGAGTCCGAAAGGTTGGACACGCTGGAACCCTTGACCCAATAGCTACAGGTGTGCTGGTGATATGCCTGGGAAAAGCCACCAGACTTGTTAACTTCATAATGCAAAGCCCCAAAACCTACCGAGCTACACTGCGCCTAGGCATAAGCACAAATACCCACGATGCTGAGGGTGAAATAATCCGGGAAGCCCCGGTTAACGTCTCCCTGGAAGAGCTAAAGGAAGCTCTAAAAAGCTTCGTTGGCCCTATAGAGCAAATTCCACCCTTATTTTCAGCCATAAAAATTGCGGGGAAGCGTCTATATGAATTAGCGCGAGAGGGCAAGGAAGTCACCCCCCCTCCACGAAAAGTGGAAATATATCGGCTGGAAGTAGTAGAATGGAATAGACCATTCCTTACCATTGAGGTGGAATGTTCCCCCGGAACCTATATAAGGGCTCTGGCAAGAGACCTGGGGGAAAAACTCGGGTGTGGGGCCCATGTGACTGAGCTAACCCGGCTGAGAAGTGGCCGGTTCAACCTGGAAGATGCCGTAACCCTTGAAGAGCTTGAGAGAAGCAAACTGAAGCAACATTTGCTTCCACCCGAGGTAGCTGTGGCCGATTTACCTGCTGTAATCTTGGAAAGAGGGGAAGAAAAAAGAATTCGCCTCGGGCAGAAAGTGAGGGGTAACCCTCAGGGAGGGGAAGGCCTTCACAAAGTATACTCCTTTGATGGGCGGTTTCTGGGTTTGGCGGAATGGGATAAAATAGCTAAAATGTGGCAGCCGAGGCTTATGCTGTAAGCCATGCAGCTTATAGATAACTTCTCTCAGGCTTATGTAAATATAGAAAGCTTCATAACCATAGGAGCCTTTGACGGAGTGCACCGGGGCCACCAGCATCTTATCCGCAATTTGGTGCGGGAGGCCCATGAAAAAGGATTCCTGGCCGGGCTCGTTACTTTCCACCCTCATCCTTCCGCAGTCCTTAACCCTTCAAACCCCACACTTTACCTGACGACTCCTGGAGAAAAGGTCTCAATTCTGGAGAGAATGGACCTGGATTTGGTAGCGCTTCTGCCGTTTGATGAAAAGATGGCTCGTACCCCAGCCCGTGAATTTATGGAACTACTCTGCAAGCACCTGAACTTGAAAGAACTGTGGGTGGGTGCTGATTTTGCTCTCGGTTTCCGCCGGGAGGGGAACATAGAGGTTTTAAAGAAATTTGGCCGGGAAATGGGTTTCGTGGTCAGAGTAGTGGAACCTATCTACTTCAGAGGCGAAATCATATCCAGCACCCGCATCCGCAAGCTAATAATTATGGGTGAAGTCCGTGAAGCCGCACAGCTCCTCGGCCGTTACTACAGCATTGCTGGAGAAGTGGTAAAAGGTGAGGGCCGTGGTCGTCTCCTTGGCTTCCCCACCGCTAACCTTGAAGTTAGACCCGAAAGGGTAACCCCCGCCGATGGTGTTTATGTCTCTTACGTTCGGCTGGGTCGTGACAGATTCCGGGGAGTGACCAATGTGGGAACGCGGCCCACTTTTGATGGTGGGAAACGCCTGGTGGAAACCTATATTCTGGATTTTGACGGCGACCTCTACGGTTATGACCTGGTGGTTGAATTCGTGGAAAGGCTCAGGCCGGAGATAAAATTTCCATCGGTGAAAGAACTCAGGGAACAAATCCAGAAAGATGTGGAAATGGCTCGCAAAATCCTGGAGAAAGAGGAAGCTCTGGGAGGTATAGAAAACATGCTGGAGCCGGTATATACCCCTTCCACTAAACGATTTGAAGAGCTACCTCACACTGCCGACAAAGCCATTAAGGTTTATGGCAGCACCCTGGAGGACATCTTCGTGAATGCAGCCTACGGGATGTTTAGCCTGATGATTGAGCCTCAAGAAATAAAAATTGAAGTAACGCGCGAGCTGGAGGTCTCCGCTTTTGATTTGGAATCCCTTTTAGTTAAGTGGCTCAACGAACTCCTCTACCTCCATGAAACGGAGGGAGAACTTTACCGGGATTTTGAAATCATCTACCTGGATGAAAAAAGCCTTAAAGCCAGGGTATGGGGAGGGAAAGCATACCCTACTAAGGCTAAAGTAAAGGCTGCCACCTACCACGACCTGGAAATCAAAGACGTAGGCAAGGGCTACGAAGCCAGAGTAGTATTTGACACTTAGAGGCGCATCAGTACAGGGGCGATTTGTTTTTTGCGGGAAGCTATACCCACTAAAGTCAGGGAATGAGAGCCTGAGAGTTTTAACCCCAAGGCTTCGGCTAATTCTCTTTCCTTGCCCACCACCAGAAGCTCCGTTTCCCCTTCAAAGACGTTCACTAACATGAAGATCACGCTCGTGTAGCCTTTTTCCTCCTTAAGCTTTTTCATTTCATCCAAAAACTCTTCGCGGCGTTTTTCCACCACCGTTCGGCTGTAAATTTCCAGATAACCCACTCCGAAAAGTCTATCGTTAAACCGATATTCCTTGAAATCAGCCATAAGGATTTCACGGGCGGATTTATGTAGTAATTCTGAGGCAGCGCTGAAAAGTTCTTCGGCTAAAACTTCTGGAGAAATGCCTGCTATGGAAGCCAAAGCTGCAGCCATTGATCTGTCTTTCGGAGTTGTGGTGGGGGAACGGAAAAAGACCGTATCGCTTATAATGGCTCCCAGAAGTAGCCCTGCTAACGCAGGATACACGCTAAAACCATTCTCTTGAAAGAGAGAGGCTATTATGGTAGATGTGGCTCCTACTGGTTCGCTCCGGACCAATATCGGGTTAGGGGTTTGAATATCACCTACCCGATGATGATCTATGATGGCTATGATCTCAGCCTCATCAAGCCCCACTACCGATTGACTTCGCTCACTGTGGTCTACTAAGACCAACCTGTAGCGCACTGGCTTGAGGAAATCGGACCTGGAAATTACCCCTATGACCCTTTTTTCTTCGTCCACCACCGGCAAGGTGCGCTGACGAGCAAGCAATTCTCTCGCTTCTCCCAGGAGATCGCTTTCTTCCACAAAAGCTACATCCTCTTTCATGAAGAACTTGACAGGGGTGCTCAGGAGCATAAGCCTGGCAGTGGTAAAAGTATGATAAGGGGAAGAGATAAGGGTTACGCCGTGGTCCTGAGCCAGTTTGAGGATTTCCTCGGACACAGGTAAACCACCGGTTATGATTATGGCTCCTACGCCCTTCTCAATGGCTGCTTTCTGAGCTTCCTCCCGGTCGCCGACTATCAAGATTGAATCGGGTTCAAGGTATTCCAGCATTTTGGACAAACTCATGGCGCCTATGTAAACCTTTTCCTTAACGGGACGAGTCCCCCGATTTATGAATTTACCCCCCAGGGTTTCCACTACTGCTTCCAGGTTGAGGTATATTTTGTCCAGCAGGTGGGGTTCCATTTCTTCCAGAAGAAGAGAAGAAAAGTCTTCCACCGAGATCATCCCCAGAAGTCTGTTTTCATCATCTACTATCGGAAGCGCCCGGATGTTTTTGCTCCTGAAAATTTGCCCTGCTTTATAAGCGGGGGTCAAAGGCGATATGCTTATAGCCGGGGAGCTCATGGCATCCCGCACTCGTGGTCTGGCATCAGTAAATAAAGGGGGTTCAGAGAAGCCAAACTTTCGGAGCAAATAAGAGGTTTCAGGACGCAGCTCGCCCTGGCGGGCAGGTATAGCCTCTTCGCCTTTCAAGCGTAAGAGTTCAGCGTAAGCGATAGCCGCGACCACGCAGTCGGTATCGGGATTTTTATGGCCTACTACATATATTGGGATGCCCATTTATGGCCTCTTCTGAGGTTTTCCTTCTTCATCCCATCCGCGAATCTGGTAATACTCTTCCAGCATCAATTCAAGTTCTGGCAATACCCCGGCAGCTCCACCGGAGGGCCTTGGCTCTTTCAAAAGGCGCAGAGGAAGGGTGTCATGAACTCGGGTTATACCCATTTCCACATTTAAGGACCTTTTCAGATTAAAAAGGCGCTCCCCTATATTCATGAGCTCTTCTCCGGAAATTTCCCACCCTAAGGCGAGGTTAACCCAGCGGGCAAGAAGGCTGGGTGGAAGGTTAGCTCTCCCTGCAAACTTGCATAACCCCAGGGCATTGTATAGGGTCATGTAATTCTGAAAATCCACCACCATCCTGGCTTTACCCCGGGAAGAATGAGGGTGGTAATCCTCGGGGATGTAGAGTTCATCAATTCTTACCCCATAGCCCACCCAGTAGGTCAGGGATTCCAGGTGACAGGCTCCACGGTTGGCTGTAGCGTAGTTTAAGGCCATGCCGGTAAAGGCCCTGGGATCGTGATATGGTACTTCCATGCCTTTAACGTGGACAGCAAACTCCTGAGCCTGAGAACCCAGAGTTTCAGCAGCCCGCTTGACGCCAAGAGCCAGGATTTCGCCCAGGCCTCGCCTGTAGGCTATATCCTCTATTAGACTGAGCACTCCCTCAGGATCACCCCAGCTTAAGCTATAACCTCCTGTTTCCTTCTCAGTTAATATCCCCTTTTCAAAAGCTTCTATGGCGAAAGCTATTGCCGAGGAAACAGATATGGTGTCAAGGCCGAGGCGATTGCACAGGTCATTGGCTTCGGCTATGGCTTCAAGGTTGTCTATCAGGCACATTCCGCCGAAGCCTGCTACCGTTTCATATTCCGGCCCTGATACTATCACCTCTTCCTGGCCTCTTTTCAGCCGAACATCTTTCCCACAGGCGATGGGACAAGCAAAGCAGCGGTAATCCCTGACGAAAATCGTTTCGCGGATACGCTGGCCAGAAATTTTCTCGGCCCCTTCTGGCCAACTTCCTTCCCGCCAGTTCTTGAGGGGGAAATCGCCATAAGCTTCTGCCCTTGGTACACCCCCTGCCGTCCCCCAAAGGCTAAGGGCTACAGTGTTTTCCTTTATCCTGACATTGGCTTTTCGGATTTCCTCTTTAAGTCTTTGCTCGTCGTAATAACGAAGGCGAGCAGTCCCATATGCAGCTATGGCCTTAAGGTTTTTGGAGCCCATTACTGCTCCCATGCCACCCCTTCCGGCGGCCCTTCCATCAAGCCCTCCGATCATGACAGAAGCCGTGAAAGCCAGATTTTCCCCCGCGGGGCCGATGGCAGCTATCTGAGCTTTGGGATGCGTTTCAGCTCTTATGGCTTCCACCGTCCGGTACACATCAAGCCCCCAGAGGTGAGAAGCGTCCCTGAGTTCAGCTTTACCCTCGGCTATCCATAGATAAACGGGCCTTTCAGCCCTTCCGGTAACGATAATCCCATCGTAACCGGAGAAGCGCAGCATTGGCCCGAAATATCCTCCCACGGTGGATTCACACCAGATTTCCGTTAAGGGAGAGCGAGCACAGAAGCTCGTCCGGGAAGCAGTTGGAATGAAAGAGCCGGTGAGCAATCCCGCCAGGATGTAAAGGGGGCTTTCAGGTGAAAGGGGGGCTTTCCGGTAAGCCTCATCCCGACGGAAAAACTCGGCAGCAAGCCCACTTCCCATCAAAAATTCCTTTAAATCTTTCTCTTCCAGCAGCATTTCCTGAAAGGAACCACTTTCAAGGTCAACACAGAGCAATCGGCCATGGTAAACGTAGGGCATTTTCTCCTCCTTTAGGAACCACCCCGAGTGGATTACGTCCTTAAAGGACTTTGCCCTCTTTCATTTGCTTCTGAACCAGTTCCAGGTCCGCATCAACCATCATCTTGATAAGCTCTTCAAAAGTTACAGTAGGTTTCCACCCGAGTTTAGTCCGCGCTTTAGTAGCATCGGCCACCAACAGATCTACATCGGCCGGGCGGAAAAGAGCCGGGTCCTGAACCACATACTTTTTCCAGTCAAGGCCCAGGTAACCAAAAGCCAGCTCGCAAAGCTCTCTTACGGAATGGGTTTCCCCGGTCCCAACCACATAGTCATCAGGCTCGGGTTGCTGGAGCATAAGCCACATAGCTTTAACGTAATCTCCAGCGAAACCCCAATCCCTTCTTGCATCCAGATTGCCAAGGCGCAATTCCTTGGCTAACCCGAGCTTTATCTTGGCTGCATTATAAGTAACCTTACGGGTAACAAATTCAAGGCCCCGGCGTGGGCTCTCATGGTTGAAAAGTATGCCAGAGCAGGCGAAGATCCCATAGCTTTCCCGGTAGTTAACCGTTATCCAGTGGGCATAAACTTTAGCCACACCATAGGGGCTGCGGGGGTAGAAAGGTGTATTCTCATTTTGAGGTACTTCGCGAGCTTTGCCAAACATTTCAGAGGAGCTGGCCTGGTAAAATTTAATCTTAGGATTTACAATCCGTATCGCTTCCAAAAGGCGCGTAACCCCAAGGGCTGTAACCTCTCCCGTGAAAACCGGTTGCTCAAAAGAGGTGGGAACAAAGGACTGGGCTGCCAGGTTATAAACTTCATCGGGTTGATATTTTTCCAGAATGTAGATAAGGGAACTCTGGTCCAGGAGGTCACCGGAAACAAGGGTAATTTTGTCCTGAATGTGGCTTATGCGGGAAAAATTTACGGTGCTGGTTCGCCTGACCATACCAATAACTTCATAGCCCTTTTCCAAGAGGAATTCAGCCAGATATGAGCCATCCTGTCCAGTTATACCCGTAATTAGAGCCCTCTTCTTGCCCAATTCCTGCCTCCTTACTCAGAACTTAAAGGATTCTCACAGGTTTATCCTCCTCAACAGCTTCCACCCATGGTTCGTTTAAAAGTTTAATGGCTTCAGAAGCCTTGCCTCTTACGGCGAAAGCCTTGAGGAGGGAGTACTCCCGCTTCACCTCAAAGCCCATTTCCCTGAGGCGAGCGGAACAATGGGATGGGTCGCCTTTAAAGCGAATTATAAGGTTGACTTCTTTCTCCCCCAAGTCCTCCAATTTTTCCCTGAGCTGTTTTTCACCCATATTCACCCCCTTTTAGGGGGGGATTATATCATCTTAGCCCTGGAACTGCAAACCCTATTTTTGAACCCGGGATCATTGCACAGGCATTTCCCCTGGCAAGGGGCTTTACCCCCCTTTCCCCCACCCTCGCGGGCTCTGGCCCTGACTTGGCAGTTTGCCCCTAAAACCCCTCACGAGAAAGCTTTTCCCTTCTTTGATTCGTAGGGGTTTAAAAGGTGATTCCCCAGAATGAAGGTAACCCCTTGCGGAAGAAGGGCTTAAGCACCATCATGGTAGTTTTCCCAAAGTCTTCCACAATGGGGGCTAAGAAAGAGTTAAGCCTGGCCTCATAAATGGCCTTCCGATAGGAATCCCATCTCAACCAATTTACCTTGAGGGAATAATCCAGGGAAAGCAAGAGGAAACTGATCAAAATCAAAGCGAAAAGCAGGCCAAGAGTCATCCCACCCACCCTGTCGGGGATGGTCAGATACCGCTCTTTCGGGGGTTTTATGAAATCCAGCGCGATGTAGAGGAAAGCAGAGAAAAACGCTACCAGGAGCAAAGCAAAGGTCAAGATCTCCGCAAAAGGCAATGGGAGGTTGAAGTGAAAGGTTAACCACCTGGCAGGCTTTTGGAAAAGGAAAATGGTTGCTAAGTTAGCCACGTAAAGACACGCAAGCTCAATAAATTCCCTGAGGCTCCCCCGGTTAAAGCCCCAAAAAGCTCCAGCCCCAAGCCCTATGATTATAAGGCCATCCAGAGGGTTGAAGATCATGGCTCAGTATTCTTTAGCTTTTTCCTCGCCCCTCAGCACCCTCAGAGCTCCCTGGGCCATAGCCAGCATTTCGTCCTCACCCGGGTAAACTAAAATAGGAGCTATCCAGCTCACCCTCTCTTTAATCCAGCCCACCAGGATATCAGAGCGAGCAAGCCCTCCTGTGAGCACAATTGCATCCACTTCCCCTTTCAGAACTGTAGCCATCGCCCCTATTTCTTTGGCAATCTGGTAAGCCATAGCTTCGTAAATAAGGCGAGCATGCTTATCGCCCTGAGCTATGCGCCTTTCCACCTCTCTGGCGTCATTGGTGCCCAGGTGAGCTAATAGCCCCCCTTTCCTGGTTATTTTTGTTATCATCTCTTCGTAGGTGTAACGGGTTTTATCGTATGGTGGGACTGAATAGCACATCCTTATGACATCACCAACAGGCAAACCGCCAGCCCTTTCCGGGGAGAAGGGACCAGTTCCATCCAGGGCCTGGTTCACATCCACCATCCTCCCCTTGCGGTGGGCCGAGACGGATATCCCGCCACCCATGTGGACTATAACCAGATTTAGCTCCTGGTAACTTTTCCCTAAATCTTTGCCAGCCTTCCGTCCTGCCGCCTTCAGGTTCAGAGCATGGGAAAGGCTCTTGCGCTCTATCTCTGGAAGGCCTGAGATGCGAGCTATGTCATCAAACTCGTCAACGCATACAGGGTCCACCACAAAAGCCGGCACGCCAGCCTTTTGAGCTATCTCATAGGCTATAAAAGCCCCAAGGTTTGAAGCATGTTCCCGCTCCTTGGGAGCCTTAAGATCTTCCAACATTTTTTCGTTTACAAGGTAAGTCCCGCTTTCCAGAGGGCGCATTAATCCTCCTCTGCCCACCACTGCGCTGAGGGAAGAAAGAGCAATGCCGCTTTTCTCTAAAAAGCTTAGCACCGCATCCCGGCGCAGAGGATATTGTTCAAAGATCCTTTTGTAGCGGGCCAATTCTTCAGGGGGATGGTATATTTCCTCCCGCATAATGCAATTTTCGTCCTCAAAAATGGCAATTTTAGTTGAAGTAGAACCGGGGTTTATGGTCAGGATCAAGAACATGGCTTCACCCCTCCGTTGTGAAGATTATTTTCCCCAGTGTCCGGCGAAGCACTTCCAGCTCTACAGGTTCTACAAGATGGACCCCTGTTGTTGCCTTCAGTAGGCGGGAGAGTTCTGAGGACAGAGGACTTTCCACCAGAAAGATGAATTTTTTAGCGAAGCCAGGGTCTATTTCCACAAGCCTGTTATAATAATCAATGCACTCAGGAAATTCTGAGGAGATTGCACAAAGTATAGCTCCTATCTTCTCTTTGTTCACGATTTCTAAGGCTTCCTGGAGGCGGGAAGTTTTAAAACAACGGTAACCCCAGGAAGAGAGGGTTTTCTCCATTTCCAGAACCCGAAGCCCTTTGCCCATGATAAGCAATGCTGGGCTCTGGCTCTTTTCCAGTTCCCTCAAAGTTTTAAGAGCCCAATCAGGCTCCGGATGGACTAAGGGAAGCTCTATCCGGAAGCGAACTCCCCCTTCAGGTAGGTTTTCAGCCCAGATGGAACCTCCATGTCTGGTGATAATGCTATAAGCCATTGAAAGGCCAAGCCCCTCACGGCCTTCCCAAGCACTTACGAAGGGGTTAAATATATGTGGGAGGATCTCTTCAGGTATAGGTGGGCCATCGTTTACAAAATCAATCACTATGGCCGGCTCAGGCTCTTCCCGCTTCCATGTGCGGATCAAAAGTTTTCCCCTACCTCTGGATTTAAGAGCCCAGCAGGTGTTGTCCAGAATTTCCTCAAAAACTTGCCTGAGCTGGTATGGGTCACCTCCCGTCTCCGGGAGATCCGGGGCAGGCTCCCAATAGACCTCTATTTTGTGGTCTTTCAGTTCTGATTGATGGAAAGCCAGGGTTTGCTCCAAAATTTGGTTCACGTCCACTTTGAACCTTGGAACAGGCCTTTGCTCAGCAAAATCGGCTATCGCTTTTACTATATTTGATGCCCTGCGGGCATGGGTTTCCATCTCTTGCAGGATCTCTTTCACTTTATCAGGTAAAGGCTCCGTCTGAAGGAGGGAAGAGTACCCTAAGATCACAGCCAGGGGATTGTTGAGTTCATGAGCCAGTGCGGAAGCCATCTTCCCCACTGAAGCCAGGGCATGAGTCTGGAGAACGCGGTTTTGCAGGGTCAGCTCTTCCGTTATGTCTTCAAAGACAATTACAACCTTTTCCACTTCCCCCAGCTTACCCTCTATTGGGTGATGGGTTATGCGCAGAGTTCGGTCCTTGAAATTCCAGCGGATTTCCCTGCCTATCGGCTTATGATGGCGATTAACAGGAGGGTGGATTTTAGAAAGGAATGGTAAGATTTCGTAAGCACTGCGGCCTGTTATTTCCTGGGGGGATAGCCCCACCAGTTTTCCAAAAGCTTCATTTGCCCTAAGAATACGGAAATCCATGTCCACAAGAGCGATGCCCTCCCTTATTCCATCGAAAGTTGCTTCCCATTCTTCGCCGGCCTTCTTCACTTCCTGGAAAAGGAGAGCATTATTTATGGCTACAGCTGCCTGGTCAGCGAGAGCACGCGCCAGAGAAATTTCCAGAGGTGTAAAAGAGCGGGGTTCATCGCAGAATATGGCCATGCTTCCGAGCAGTTTACCACGGTGGAAAAGAGGGAAGAACAAAGCAGAACCTATGCCTTCTTCCATGGTGGCTCCACGTATATGGAGGAAAATAGGCTCTTTCAAGACATCATTTATAATCAGGGGCGGTGGGGCCTCATCAGTGTTGGGAGGCCATATCTGGAGGGATTCCAGCAGTGAAATATAAGAATTTGAAAGGCCTTCGCTGGCCACGCACCTGAGCTTTCCTCCCTCATCAAAAAGGAAAATAGCGCTGCGATCTGCATCCAAAAGTCCGATGATCAACCCCTTAAGGAGGGAAAGGATTCCTGTGATGTCCAGGTAAGAATTCAGCACCCTTATGGAATCCTGCAGGGTGGCAAGCTGGTGGTAACGGGCCTGGATTTCGTTATAAAGGTGGGAGTTCTGGATGGCTACTGTCAGCTGGTGAGCTATGGCCTGAATTAGTTCAATTTCCGGTGCCGAAAATTCCCTCCTTTCTTTCGTAAATTCAAGCCCTATGGAACCTATAACATTTTCTTGCAGGACCATGGGGACAAGCAGGATGGAGCGGATTCCAGCCATGATCAAAAGATTGCGGACAGGTTCCAGAATTGGTTCGGTTTCTACGTCGGGGATAGCTAAAGGTTTACGGGTTTCTAAGAGGTGGGAGAAGGCCGGATAGGATTTCAGGTCAAATCGGAGACCAAGAGAGTTCTGGACCGGGAATTCGGCCTCCACAATTCCTTCTTTTTTGTCCAGGTCAAAAAGAACAATAGCACAATGATCAACCATAAAGGTTTCTGCAATTCTGGCTGCAGCTGCATTTAACACTTTCCTAAGGTCAAAAGATGAAGCAGTAAGGGAAGCAATTTCCTGAAGGAGAGTCCTGTGCAGGATTTCCTGAGAAAGTTCTTGAAGCTGAGCTTTAAGGCCACGGCGCAGTTTCACATTTTCCAGCGCTACAGAGGCTTGCTCAGCAAGAGCCATTAAGAGCTCCCGCTCTTCAGTGGAAAAGCCTTTTTCAGATTTAGCTCCGATGAGAACGCCAAAGATTTTCCCGGCAGCCTGGACAGGAACGCAGAGGATGCTTTCAGCTTCAGGCCAGATCTCGGCACATTGCGGTTCACTTCTAGCATCGGGCAGATAAATAATTTCGCCGGTGCGAGCCACACGCGATAGAAGATTTTCAGAATAAAGGCCAAACTCTTTACCCTTTTCATCCTTAAGCTCTACCAGGGAACCCTTGCCCTCATCCAGAAGCCAAAGACCGGCGTAGGGAATCTTCACTATGTCCCTGGCAATAATCATCACAACTTCAGCTATTTCCTTCTCATCCCCCAGGAGGGGGAGTTTACGGCTCAACTCGTAGAGGGCTTTAAGGCGCTCCCGCAGGGTCTCTTCGGCAGCAACTCTTTTACGCACTTCCCGGCGAAGGGTTAAGTTCCAGGCATAAAGGAAAAGCGATAACGTGAAGAAGAACACCAGAAGACCTGAGAGTCTCAGCAATGTGGGTGTAACCGCTACTTTGTAAGAGATTTCCGGAAAAGCCCCAAACCATTTATCGTACAAGGATGCCAGGGTGCCATTGTTTTCCAGAATTCCAAGGCCAACGTTCAGGATAGAGAGGAGCTCTTCTTCACCTTTTCTTACCGCCATACAATAAGGGGAAGGAAAGAGGGGCGAACCCACAGTCTTCACCTTGCCCTCATTACCGGTTTTCTTCAGGTTAAAGAGACCAACCCATTTGTTTCCAACAAAGGCATCAGCTTGCCCCTCAAGCAACAATTTCAGCCCCTCTTCCTGCGTCGTGACTGGTATGAGTTCAATTTCTGGTACAATGCTCAGGTAATCGTAAGCCACGTCTCCTTTCTGAACTGCCACCTTCATCCCTCTAAGGTCATTCACGGAAGAAATACCCTGGCGGTCCACGAGGACAAAGATGGTGGAGTAACTCTGAAGGAAGGGGCGAGAGAAACCGTATATGGCGGCTCTTTCGGGAGAATAGCGCATCCCCTGGATAACATCAACCTGGCCTTCTTCAAGAGCTTTACGCGCATCTTCCCAGAGCATTGGTCTTAATTCCACTTCCACCCCGAGGTTAAGGGCAAGGGAATAGACCAGGTCCACATTAAAGCCTTTGTATTCACCTCCCTCAATATACTCAAATGGAGGGAATGCGTAATCCCCAGCAACAACAAGCTTGCCTTTGCGGGCAAGCCACTCCTTCTGGGAAGGAGAGAGAGCCGGTTTCCTTAAAAAGGTCAGGTTAAAATAAACTCCTGCTCCCAGAAGAAATGCCAGGATAAAGCCTAAAGTCAGGAGAACCGCTGATCTGGATAAAATTCCTCGGACTTTGCCCATCACGCTATATATTTATCAATGAGCAACCGAAGTTTTTCTTTAAGCTCTTTGGGGATAAGGTCCCTCTGGGTGACGATAGCATCAGCCAGAGCGCGTGAGCAGGCGCATGTTCTCTCTTCAGGGATATTGGGGATAAGGTAGCGGAGGGCCTCCTGAGCTATTTTAACGTTAGCTTCAAGGTTCCTTATCACCATTTCCGCTGTAACGGGTTCTTCGGTTTCATGCCAGACATCATAATCGGTAACGTGGGCCATGACGGCGTAACAGATTTCGGCTTCTCGCGCCAGCTGGGCTTCCGGTGATGCTGTCATCCCGATTATATCAACCCCCCACTGCCGGTAAATGCGGGATTCGCCCTTTGATGAAAAGCGAGGTCCTTCAATAACTATGAAAGTCCC
>Ga0105162_1000192_pt1 | contig 41657 bp, 58 predicted proteins | sample JNZ201metaG_FD_81532 | JGI IMG/M metagenome (GOLD analysis project Ga0105162, IMG submission 81532) | Hot spring microbial communities from Jinze hot spring, China to study Microbial Dark Matter (Phase II) - JNZ 20120812A | ecosystem: Environmental > Aquatic > Thermal springs > Hot (42-90C) >...
GATGGCGTGCGATTTAAGGAAGTGGATTATCCGAAGTTCGAAAGAGATCCTGTTAGCTACACGCTAATCTGCGGGCTCCAGGCGATGGAAGTCATGAGGATCTTCGCAGGATTAAAGCCCCTGATCGCTCCGGAGGCGGTTGTTGTAGATCTTAAGGAAGGTGTGAAGAAGGTATGTTTGAGGACGTTGGTTTGAAAGTTGGGATCGAGATCCACCAGCAGTTGGACACAAGGGAAAAGCTGTTCTGCCGTTGTCCCACTGAACAAGGAAAAGAAGTTCTCGAGATAAGGCGCTATCTTAGGCTTAAGAGAAGCGAAATTGGCGAAGAAGACAGAGCTGCAAGAGAAGAGGTTGAAAGAGAGAGGAGCTTCGTATACAAGTTCCACGACACGACTTGTTTAGTCGAAGCAGACGAAGAACCGCCGAGAGAAATGAACAAGGAAGCGTTGAGGATTGCAATTCAGGTTGCGAAGATGCTCAACATGACAATCTTAGACGAAGTTCACGTGATGAGAAAGATTGTGATCGATGGAAGCAACACGACTGGATTTCAGAGGACTGCACTCGTTGCTGTCGATGGTGAGCTTGAGGTGAACGGTGAAAAAATCGGAATTGCGACACTTTGCCTTGAAGAGGAAGCGTGCAGAAAAATCGAGGAAGGAGAAGGATACGTTGTTTACTCTCTCGATCGTCTTGGGATTCCCTTGATCGAGATTGGGACAAGAGCTGAAATTAAAAGCCCGAATATGGCGAAAGAGGTTGCAAGGAAGCTTGGAATGATCTTGAGGTCTACGGGGAAGGTGAAGAGAGGAATTGGCACGATAAGACAAGATGTGAACATAAGCATCCGTGGGGGAGCAAGGGTTGAGATAAAGGGTGTTCAGGAGCTCGATCTTATCGAGAAGGTCGTTGAATACGAAATCTTGAGGCAGAAAAACCTGCTGAAAATAAGGAATGAGCTGATAAGCAGGGATGCGAAAGTCATTGACGAGATTTTTGATGTTTCGAAGCTTTTTGAATCGACGAACTGTAAAATCTTGAGGGGGAAGAAAGTAAAAGCGATTTTGCTTTGTGGATTTGCTGGGCTTGTTGGAAAAGAGATCCAGCCAGGAAGAAGGCTTGGAAGTGAGTTCGCAGACATCGCTCGAAACTTCGGATTAGGTGGCGTTTTTCACACCGATGAGCTTCCAGCCTATGGAATAACTGCAGAAGAGGTTAAAAGGCTGAGGGAAACTCTTGGAGCGAAAGAGAGCGATGCAATCGTTCTTGTTGCAGGGAAAGAGGAAAGGGTAGAAAAAGCTTTGTCGAGGATAATCCAGAGAGCGAAACAGTGTCTTGTCGGCGTTCCAGAGGAGACGAGGAAGGCGAACGAAGACGGAACGACTTCCTACCTTCGTCCCCTTCCGGGAGCGGCGAGGATGTATCCCGAAACCGATATTCCGCCTGTTTTGACTGCAGATTACGTGAGCGTAGAGATTCCTGAGCTCATCGAGGAAAGAGCGAAAAGGTACGCAAAACTATTGCCCTTTGACTTAGCTTACGAAATTGCAGACTCGAAGCTCTACAGGCTTTTTGAAGAATTCTCAGCTTCGATTCCCGCAACTGTGGTTGCGAGAGTTTTGCATGTCATTCCAACTGAGCTCAGGAGGCAAAAATTCAACGTTGACGTTCTCGACGAAAAACACTTCAGAATCGTCCTCGAGCTAATAAGATCTGGGAAGATTGCGAAAGAAGGTGCGGAGAATGCGATAAAACTATTGATTGAGAATCCAGATGCTGAAGATAATGAGATCGTCGCAAGGCTCGGATCAAAGCAAGATCTCGACTCATTCATAGAAAAACTTGTGGAATCGAAAAAAGACTTGGTCTTTGAGAAAGGTGAGAACGCCTTTAGACCCTTGATGGGGTTGGCGATGGCTGAGTTTAGGGGAAAAGTCGATGGGAAGATCGTGGCCGAAAAGCTAAGGGAGGCGATCAAGAAAGTTTTAGCCCAGGGGGATTGATCTGAGGAATGTCGTTTGAAAATCCTTCTCTATAGATAGCTCGACGTATTCAACTTTTTTACGACCTCTTCGATCTCTTCCCTTTTTTTAATGGATTTCAGCGCAATCTTTGCCCCTGCAACCGCAGAATCTCCTGCAAAGACGATTTCTCCGCTTTTTGGTAGCAATCCGATTAGCCTTGCGTTCTCGATGTCGATGTGCTTCCCGAAAGATCCTGCGAGGTATATTTTCTCTATTTTCTCTGGCTCTACGTTGAAACGCTTTGCTAAAATGCTCCATCCTGCTTTTATCGAAGCTTTAGCGAGCAAGAACTCATTTATGTCCTTCTCAGTCACAGTTATGCTTTTTCCAAACTCTGTCTCGTCTGAAAAAGCTACTACAAACTTTGGAACTTCCTCATGAACGATTCTACGCCCATCTCTTTTGAACTTGCCAAACTTATTTATGTAATTATTTTTATACAATTCCGCTATTAGATCTATCAAACCGCTCCCACAAATCCCTTTCGGCTTTTTGTTGTCTATGGTGCTGTAGAACACGTCTTCGTCCTTGATCCTGATTTTCTCAATGGCTCCGCTCACTGCTTTCATCCCAGAACTTATATGTGCCCCCTCAAATGCGGGTCCAGAAGGAGTGGAGCATGCAATCACCCGTTCTCGATTTCCCAGTATTATCTCCGTGTTTGTTCCGACGTCGATGACCATCGCAACCTCTTCGCTTTTGTATATCTCCGTTAAGAGGAGATTTGCAGTCGCATCTGCACCAATGAAACCAGCGATCAGCGGAAGCGAAGTTACAATCCCGTTCTCTGCAATTCTAAGCCCGACTTCGTTTGCAGGGTAACTTATAGACCTTCTGACTGCTGGAATGAATGGCGAAACACCGATGAACTTTGGAGTGATTCCAAAGAAGAGATGGTGCATCACCGAGTTTCCGACGACCATTACTTCGTACACGTTCTCCTTACTGATTCCAGCTTCTTTGCAGAGCTTTGTTATCAAATCGTTCACAGTTTCGACCACGATTCGCTGGAGCTTTGCCAAGTTCTCGTCCTTCTTTGCGTAGGTTATTCGAGAAACCACGTCTTCACCATACGCTACTTGTGGGTTCTCTGCAAACGCCTTGGCTATCGTTTTTCCATTTGCAAGATTCACGAGATGGCAAACGATCTTCGAAGAGCCGATGTCCACCGCAACGCCGTAGATTTCGCTGTTTGGGCTTTCTATAGCTATGAGCCTGTTTTTCCATAAAACTGCGCTGAAGTCCCAAGAAAAGGATCTCAGCAAGTCTGGAAGTTTTCTGAGCAGACTCAGTGGGATTTCAACGTTCTTGATTGCTTCGCTTAACCTTTCGACGTCTGGTTTTGGATCCTCGAGAGTAGGAGTGTTCAGTTTTAGCCTTATCTTTACAACCGCAGGGTTCAGCTCGACTTCTTTGTCTATCGTCGCATCTTCTATTTTCCTAACTTCTCCTCGGCTCTCCGCAGGTACAAAAACAGTGGCATCGCTCAGAATCTCGGCTTGGCATGAAAGCCTGTAGCCCTGTTTGATCTCGGTTTCGTTCAGCTTTTTCCGCTCGTGCTCCGTTAACTCGCTGAACTTGCCATTTATAACTAACACCTTACACTTCCCGCAAATCCCTTTTCCTCCGCAGTCGGATCGAATTGAAACCCCTGAAGCCCTTGCTATTTCTATAATACTTCCAGAACCTTCAGCGACTTTTCCCATTGGCTCAAAAAGGATTTTCATAGTGTTAGGAAATCTTTAGTTCTTGAGAAGCCTTTGTATGCTACGTTTATCGTGTAAACTGCGGGAAAGATTAACTTTGCATCTTCTATTGGACCGTAGAGTGCGAAATCTAAGCCGAAGATTATTTGCATTGTGTTCGCGATTACGAGAGCACTTTTCTCTGATTCCTTGCCAAGGAGGTTTCGAAGCCCTTTCCAGCTCGCAATCGCGTTGTGAGCTCCGGAGCCACAAGGGAAGCCGTAGATCTTCTTGATCTCTATGCCCGCCTTCACAGCTGATGGCAAACTCGGAACGTCCATCACGAACGTGTCGACAAGCGGTTTTTTTATTCCCGCAATTTCAAGTTTTGGAATTAGCTTCTGAAGAACTTCTATTCGGGCTTTACTGCTTAGGACGTTCATAGTATACGTGAGAACAATTGCAGACTCTACACCGCTTTCCTTCAAAGCTACGAGCTCTCTTTCTTTCACTTCTGGCGTTATCGAGTTGTATACTATTCTTTTCTCAAGACCGACTTCCTTGGCGTATTCTACAGCTTTTATCTTCACATCCGCTGTTGCGGAGTCGATCAAGAAGGGTTTCTGTGTTATCGAAGAAACAAAGTCGATGTATTTTCTCATCGCTTCTTCGCTGATTGCAACGACGTCGAGCATCGAAGGCAACTCGGTTTTGTCGCTGAGCTCTTCTTGCTCTTTGATCAGCTTTTCTGCAAGCTCTTTGTTAAATACACCCTTCTTCTCGTCTTCTACGAGCTTGTGTCCTTTGTAAAAAATGCTCCCTATTAGCAGAGTTCTTGTTTCTCCTGGATTTCCGCCGATTTTGATGCCAGAGATCTCTAAGACCTTTGGTTCTGGAAACTTGAACAACTTCTCACCTCAAAAAATTGGTTAATATTTTCCGTATTTCTTCACAGCATCGATCATCGCCTTCACGTTCTCTGGCTTCGCATCTCTCGAAATTCCACCATCTACGCCAGGCCAGATCATCATCCCTCCGGCTTTGCAATCTTCGAGCAACTTTTTCATGAAATCTTCGACCTTCTGCGGTGTTCCGCTGATCAGCAGTGAGTTCGGCGGACCGCTTACAAGAATTATGCGATCTCCGAGAACTTCTCTTACTTTCCTCGGATCGGTTTTTTCGAAAACTCCCACAACTTTGCCTTTAGGTGCTTCTTTCAGCGTCTCGAGATGTGCGTCGTGTTTACCCTCGAATAGAACGAACGGTGTGAGCCCAAGAGCTACGACTTCTTTGAAGACCTCGTTCAACGATGGCCAGTAGAACTCGTTGTAGAGCTTTGGATTCAAGTACTCGTTTAAGTGCAGAGGGAAGAAGCATTCGACGATCTCAGTTCCAAAAACTTGTTTCCTTACTTCCTTTGGTGGTGCAGAAATCATCGCAGACTCTACGACTAGTGGTTTGACTGCGTCAATAGCTTGCTTTACTTTATCTCCGATTCTGTAGAGATCCATCACCACGTTCTTGATGTCCCTTAGAAAGTCTCCGATCAGATCCAATGGAGCATAGCTCCAAGCCATTGGAACAGTTGGATATCCGAGCTTTGCAAGCTCTGCTGAGACGTCTGCCATAAAGGCTCCGAATTTCGCAAGCTCTACTCCGAACTTTGCAAGGGCTGAATTGTATTCTGCGGATCCCGGGTTGCTTAGTTTTTTGTTTATCCTTGTCATTGCAACCCTGTTGATGAAGTTAAGCGGATCTTCGATGAGCTGGTCGTATTCGTTTGACTTCATTATTTCTTTGCCTATGAATTGTGGATGTGCGTTCTTGTCGAGCTCGTAACCTGGCCATTTCGTGAATACATCCATCAAAGCCAAGTGAGTTGAACCGAGGATGAATCTCGCAGAAGCGGAGATGTCGGGTTGCTTTAAGAAGGCGACGACGTATATCATCCCCTCAAGACCCGGGATAACGGTGAACGTGTCAAATTCGAAATCCCTCGCAACCTTAAGCCATGCAGATTTACACTTCCCGTAATCGAAGAGAACCTCGTGGGTTGTGTAGCCAGCATAAGCTCCATGCCAAACCGCTGTGGCACCGAGTATCGGAACTCTGTCTGGCTCCTTTCCATTTATGACGTCTTCTATTCTCTGCAGTTTCTCTCTCAGGATTTCTTCAACCTTCATCATTCCACCCCCACTAAAGCTTTGATCTTTCGAACGCCAACCGCTGCATCGTCAGCCCACTCATCTGCGCCTGTATAGGCTCTCACTTCCTCACTCGTTCTCCCACCACCGACGATGATCTTCACTTTATCCCTGAGCCCAGCCTCTCTTATTGCATCCACAGTCCTCTTCATGCTCTCTATTGCTTCGGTGAGCAAACCACTGAGCCCGACGACTTGTGGATTGTGCTTCTTAATCGCTTCAACAAACGCTTCCGGCGGTTGATCGACGCCAAGATCGATGACTTCGAAGCCCTCCGCTTCAAGAAGAGCGATCACGATGTTCTTTCCGATATCGTGCACGTCTCCTTCGACTGAACCTATCAAGACTTTTCCTTTGCTCTCCGCTTTTCTCTCTCCCAACAACGGGCGAACGAGTTCCATTACCTGCTTTAGAATTTCGCCTGTCATTATCAGATCTGAGACGAAGTATCTGCCCTCTTCGAATCGTTTGCCCACGATTTCAGTCGCTCTTCTTATGTCCTCGAGGATTGTGAATGGATCTTCCTTGCTCTCTATTCGCTTCTTCGTTATTTCGAGCACTTTTGCCTCCTCGAGATCTGCGAGTGCTTTAACGAACTCTTCTCGCAAACTCATAGAAACCACCGCAATTTATTCAGCTCGAGGAAAAATAAAGCTTGTTAAGAATGTGTTCATAACAATACAATTTTACTCAAAGTAAAATTTTTTTGAGTAAGATAAACAAAAAAATAAAGGTTACCCCTTTGGTGGCTCGGGGATTAGGAACGCAAACAAGCCCTGGGTTGCGAAAAAGAGCGCTGAAACTCCGAATGCGACCGTGAATCCTTGGCTAACTGCGATCGGAGCTATTATGAAAGGTGTGCTCAAGAAAGCTCCGAGGCACAAAAACGTGTTTATCAACCCAGCTGACCCCCCAACCCATTCCGCTTTCATCTTTGTGTCAACCGCAGGCAAATAAGCTGGAACTGCCATCCAGTGCGGAATGACACCACCAGCGAGAAAACCGGCGAGTGTAATCGTAATCCAGAGTGTTAGGACATCGCCTATTATCCATCCAGTAAAAACGAGCACTGAAAAGCTCAGAGAAAGTAGGGAGATGTATAGCTTTATTTTTCCAGTCTTTGCACTTATCATCGGGAATATCAATGAGCCTATCCATCCAGACCATGTTATCATTGCAACGATTGCTCCTGAGGTTGCGATGTCAATTCCTTTTTCAAGTGCTCCTGTCGTAAACAACGCTTGGAATGGCACCATTCCTGCCATCGCAACAAAAGTTCCAATTGCAGTAGCCCAGATTGCTTTGTTGGTCAGCGATTTCTTTGCACCTTCAATTACGTTGGCTTTTGGAATCTTGACATTCTCAGGAGAATCTCTGACGGAGAATGCGAAGATTATAAGGGAGATAACTATAAGCAATCCGCCAACGAAGTTTATTTCACTCCAATCGCGGAAGTACGGTGCAAAAGTGAGCCCAAGAGATAGCCAGATCATGAGTGCGGTCATGTAGATTCCAGTTGCGAGGCCTATTTGCTTCGGTGGGAACCATGCGCTGATTATTTTTGGGAGATTTACGAGCGTTGCACCCAGTCCTATGCCGACGAGAGTCTGGGCGAGGATCAGTGAAGCGTAATCTATGCTGAAACCCTTTAGAAACGTTCCTAAGGCTGTGATGATTGCGCCCATGGTTGCGGTTACTCTGATCCCGATCTTATCCGCGAGTATCCCAGCGGGAAAGGCGAGAATGCCTGCGACGAGCCATGGAAGTGTGAACGCAAGAGAGTAGGCAGTCTGGTCAACTTTGTAGAGTTCCATCAGCACTGGTGCAAGAGTTCCCATCGCATACCATGCGAACACGAGTGAACCGAAGAGTAGCCATGAAACCGCTAAAACGATCCATCTTCGCTTCTCTTGCATTCAGATCACCTTGGGAATCTTTAAACTCAAGAAAAATAAAATCTGTTATGAACTCGTTCATAAGGGTCTACCTCGCTGTAAGAGTGATGGTTTCAAAACTGCAAAATCCTTTTAATCACAAAAAAGAGTTCATTTTTACCGCAAAGACTTTGCAGATAACCTTCCCAGCTCATCTGGGCATTCGTGGCAATATTTTGGCTTCTCTTTCCTTCGTTCCGAAGATAAGATCTACGAAGACGTTGCAAGGGTTGAAGACTGCATACGAGTTGAGAGTCACATTTTTAAAACCTCCAAACTCCTTTTTCTGTGAAACTTGGAAATTACTACGTGATCGAAGAATTTGAAACAAGCGATGCCCATGGCTGTCCTCCAAACAAGAGGAGCGTTGAAGATCACATTAGGAAGGGTTTCGTCTGCATAGACAAGCCCATGGGTCCAAGCAGTCACGAAGTCGTTGTGTGGGTTAGAAACATCCTTGGAGTCAAGAAAACAGGTCATGCGGGAACTTTGGATCCAAGAGTCACAGGAGTTCTACCGATTTTCATAGAAACGGCAACGAAACTTGTAAAATTCCTCCAAGAGTCGGGAAAGGAATACGTTTGTCTCATGCGGCTTCATGGAGATGTGAAAGATGAGGAGATCAGGAAAGTCTTCAGATTGTTTACGGGGAAAATATTTCAAAAGCCTCCGCTGAAATCTGCAGTTAAAAAGCAGTTGAGGATTCGGGAGATTTATTCGATGCAAATCCTTGAAATCAATGGCAGGGATGTTCTTTTCAAAGTCTCGACGGAATCTGGGACTTACATAAGAAAGCTCTGCAAAGATATAGGCGAGGTTTTGGGCGTTGGAGCGCACATGCAGGAGCTCAGGAGGACTAAGACTGGAAACTTTACAGAATCTGAGAGCTACACACTTCAAGATTTGCTCGATGCTTTTGTTTTTTGGAAAGAGGAGGGAGAGGATAGATACATAAGAGAAGTGGTAAAACCAATGGAATTGGCGGTCGCGGGAATTCCGAAGATAGTGGTTAAAGACACCGCAGTTGACGCAATTTGCCATGGTGCGAATTTGAGCATAAAAGGAGTCTCGATGGTGGAGAAAAACGTGAAGGAGGGAGAAGTTGTTGCGATGTTCACAGCGAAAGGTGAGCTTGTAGCCCTTGGCAGAGCTTTGATGAACGCAGAAGACATGCTCGAGTTGAAGAAAGGAATAGTTGTCGACGTCGAGAGAGTATTGATGGAGCGTGGAGTTTACCCAAAGGTATGGAAATCAAAGTAGCAATTCCCTCTTCTTCGCTCATAAACGAAACGGACGAGAAGATAAAGGTGTACAAACTCGGAACAATCGCAAGGGCTCTTGCGATTTATAGAGTGAGGGAACTCATAATCTATCGAGATCCGATTCTCGATGAAACGAGGTTCATGAGAAAGGTGTTCGAGTACCTCGAAACACCGCAGTATCTGCGAAGGTTCCTTTTTCCAGTCGACGAGGATCTCAAATACATTGGTGTTGTTCCACCACTTGCGATTCCTTCGCATAAGTCGAAACATTTAAAAGTCGGAGAATTGAGGGAAGGGGTCGTAAGGAAGGTGGCTCCTGACGGAACACGATGGGTCGATGTGGGTGTCGAAGCCCTTGCACCCCTTAAATGCGACGACGCAAGGGGTGCACGTGTTACCGTCAGGATCGTTTCGAAGACCCCGTTGCGAGTCGAGAAAGCAAAAGCTACGGAGTACTGGGGGTATAGGGTTAGGGAAGCGGAACTCGAAGAAGTGCTGAAAGAAGAGAACGTGATCGTCGCATCACGTAAAGGAAAAGTGCCAAGGTTGGATGAAATTAGGAAAGCGACATTCGTCTTTGGGAACCCGAAGGAAGGAGTGTTTGAGATAATGAAGAGGATGGGGATAGAAATGGATGTCGAAGCTTGGAACACGATTCCGGAGCAGGGGGTGAAGAGTGTTCGCCTCGAAGAGGCGATAATATCGACATTGGCGATCGTCAATTTTATCTCGTATTGGGGTGGTTTTAGATGAAGACGCACAGACCAAAGCGAGGATCCTTAGCTTTTTCCCCGAGAAAGAGAGCGGAACGAATAGTTCCAAGGCTAAGGAGTTGGCCAGAATGCGACGAAGTTAGGCTTCAGGGATTTGCCGGTTACAAGGCTGGAATGACGCACATTGTGATGATCGACGACAGGAAAAATTCGAAGACCTATGGCGAAGAAATTGTGCTTCCAGTAACGGTCATCGAAGCTCCGCCCATGAAAGTCGCTGGGATAAGGGTTTACAAGGAGACGCAGTATGGGCTACAAATCGTAAAAGAGGTCTGGACGAATCAACTCGACGCATTCTTGGATAGAAGGGTGAAAATTCCGAAGAAAAGCCATGATCTTGAAGCTCTGAAATCTGTAGATGGCGACGAGGTCAGAGTTATAACTTATACGCAACCTTATCTGATCAGCGGTGTGCCAAAGAAGGTTCCGGACGTAATGGAACAGAAAGTTGGCGGTAAGTTCAGCGAAGCCCTTGAGTATGCGATCTCGAAACTTGGAAAAGAAATTAAGGTTTCCGAGGTTTTCAAGGAAGGGGCGATCGTTGACGTTAGCGCAATAACGAAGGGCAAAGGTTTCGAGGGAGTTGTTAAGAGGTGGGGGGTCATAACCTTGGATGCGAAGCATGCAAGGAGCAGTAAACACAGAAGAGTTGGAACTCTCGGTCCATGGCTTCCGCATCGCATCAGGTGGACAGTTCCACAGTATGGACAGATGGGCTTCCATCAGAGGCTTGAGTTCAACAAAAGGATAATAAAGATCGGAACAAATGGTGAAGAAGTTACGCCAAAGGGCGGTTTTCCGCACTACGGAGTTGTTAGAAACGACTACGTTCTCATCGCCGGAACCGTTCCTGGGACTGTGAAAAGACTCGTTCGCATTAGAGATGCAATAAGACCTCCGAAGGCTGAGTTTACGGGGGTTAACGTTGTTTATGTGAGCACAAGCTCGAAGCAGGGGAAGTGATATGAAGGCGAACATTCTCAATTTGAAGGGGGAAGTTGTTGAGGAAATCGAGTTGCCGGGGATTTTTAGCGAGGAGTTTCGCCCAGACATAATAAGGAAGGCGGTTCATGCGATTCAATCTCATCGCAGACAGCCATATGGACCAAATCCCTTGAGCGGAGTAAACTACGCTTGGGAGAACTGGGGACCTGGGCATGGATACGCAAGAGTTCCAAGGTGGAAGCTCGGGCTTAGAGCAGTCGTAGTCCCACAAGCGGTTGGCGGAAGAGAAGCACATCCACCTAAGGTTCAGAAGAAGTGGGAGGAAAAAATAAACAAGAAGGAAATGAAAAAAGCGCTGAAATCTGCAATCGCTGCGACTGCAAATGCTGAGCTCGTAAAGTCGAGAAACCACGTTTTTGAAGGAGAATTGCCTAAAATCGTTGTTGACGAGTTCGAAACGATAAGCAAAACAAAGGAAGCGATCGCAACTCTAAAAGCCATCGGCGTTTATGCGGACATTGAAAGGGCAAAGGAGAGAAAGAGACAAAGGGCAGGAATTGGAAAGATGCGTGGAAGGAGATTCGTCTCGAAGAAGAGCGTTTTAGTAGTTGTCGGAGAAGACAAGGGGATTTCTAAGGCGATTCGGAGTCTTCCGGGAGTTGACGTTGTAACAGCGAAGAATCTGAACGTCGAACTACTCGCCCCTGGTTGTCATGCTGGTAGATTGACCGTTTACACGAAATCTGCGCTTAAGAGTCTGGAGGAATGGTTATGTTGATCCAGCACTTTGTTTTGACTGAAAAAGCGATGATGGAGCTGAAGAAGAACGTGATCACCGCAGTTGTCAATCTGAAGGCGAGAAAGAACGACATAAAAAAGGAGTTTGAAAGACTGTTCAACGTTGAGGTTGAAAAAGTGAACGTTCTTGTGACCCCAAGGGGAGAAAAGAAGGCTTACATAAAGCTGAAGTCGAATTACAACGCTGAAGAGCTGCTTTCGAAGCTCGGGGTGTTCTGATATGGGTAAAAGAATAATTTCCCAGAATAGAGGTAAGGGGACGCCAACCTACACCGCGCCTTCGCACAAGTATAAGGCAGAGATAAAACACTTGCCCTTCAAGGATCAGACGATCTCTGCGAAAATCGTGGACATAGTTCACGATCCTGCAAGAAACTCACCTATTGCACTCGTAAAGCTCCCAGATGGCAAGGAACAGTTTGTTCTCGCAGTTGAAGGGCTTGGGACCGGAGACTGGATATACATGGGAGAAAACGTAGAAATTAGGGCTGGAAACACGACTTATCTTAAAAACATCCCAGAAGGAACTCCAGTTTGCAACATCGAAGCAATTCCTGGCGATGGAGGAAAGTTCGTTCGTGCAAGTGGAACTTTTGCACTAGTTGTTTCAAGAGAAGAGGACAAAGTTATCGTTCAAATGCCATCCGGTCAACTGAAGTGGTTCCATCCGCTCTGCAGAGCTACGATTGGAGTTGTTGCTGGTGGTGGTAGGGTTGACAAACCATTCGTTAAGGCTGGAAAGAAGTTCTACAAGATGAAAAGTAAGGCTGCGAAGTGGCCGAGAGTTCGTGGAGTCGCAATGTGTGCGGTTTATCATCCGTTTGGCGGTGGAAAGCACCAGCACGTCGGAAGACCGAAGACTGTTAGTAGAAACGCTCCACCGGGAAGAAAAGTTGGGAGCATTGCAGCTCGTCGCACGGGTGTGAGGAGGTGATAGAATGGCGTTAAAGAGCAAAGTTTCGAGAACAAAGGAGTTCTTGTTCCGTGGTTACACCTTTGAGGAGATCGAGAAAATGTCTCTCGAAGACTTCATCAAGCTATTGCCAGCAAGGGAGAGAAGGAAGCTGAAAAGAGGTCTAACAGAGCGGGAGAAGATATTTTTGGAGAAATTGAAGAAAAAGGGTAGCGTTAGGACTCACTGCAGGGACATGGTGGTTTTGCCAGAAATGGTGGGCAAGGTTGTGTTCGTGCACAATGGCAAGGACTTCGTTAGAGTGGAGATAAAGCCAGAGATGCTTGGGCATAGACTTGGAGAATTCGCTCAGACAAGGAGATTCGAGAAACACAGCGGTCCCGGTGTTGGAGCTACGAGGAGCAGCAAATTCGTGCCACTTAAGTGATGCCTATGGCGAGAATCGCTTATTCCTACAAGCCTGCAGACGAAACAAAGGCTGTAAAGGCAATGGGCTACGAAATTCCAATGAGCTTCAAGCATGCGGTCGAGATTTGCAGAGAGCTAAAGGGAAAAAAGATTTCGCAGGCGATGAGCTTTCTCGAAGGTGTAATAGCGATGCGCATCGCAGTGCCGATGAGGAAGTACAAGAAGAAGGTTGCACACAAGAACATTCCAGGCTGGTACGCTGGAAGATACCCGCAGAAAGCAGCGAGGGAAATTCTGAAGGTTATAAAGAACTTGAAGGCGAACGCTGAATACAAGGGGTTGAACGTTGATGAGCTCGTCATCGTTCATGCGCAGGCGAAGAAGGGTAGAACAATCGTTCGCTATGTTCCAAGGGCTTTTGGTAGGGCGGTGCCAAAGAGAAAGCTGTTGACGACAGTAGAGTTTGTCGCGGAGGTGAAATGATGGCAGTTGAGAGAAAATTTGTTCAAGAAAGGGTCAAGAAGATGATGGTCAAGGAGTGGATCAGAGAAGAAGTGAAGAGTGCTGGATTTGGTGGAGTTGACGTTTTAAGAACTCCTCTCGGCACGCAAGTCACTTTGTTCGTAGAGCGTCCAGGGCTTGTCATCGGTAAAGGTGGGAGAAGAATAAAGATGCTGACAGAGAAACTCAAGGAGTTTGGGCTCGACAACCCGCAGGTCAGCGTTGACGAAGTTGAGAAGCCAGAGTTCAACGCTCAGCTTATGGCTTCACTGCTTGCGAGAGCTCTTGAGAGAGGATGGTATTTCCGCAGAGCTGGTTATAGGTTTCTATACAGGATCATGGAAGCGGGAGCGAAGGGTTGTGAAATTCAGATAAGTGGAAAGCTCGTCAGCGAAAGGGCGAGGACTGAGAAGTTCGTTGCTGGCACAATAATCCATACAGGGGACGCTGCCTACACTGCAGTCAGAAAGGGTTTTGACATCGCAGTTAAGAAGCTCGGAGTTCTTGGCGTTACGGTCCGCATAATCCCGCCAGACGTAACTTTGCCTGACGAGTTCGAGATAAAGGAAGGGGGTGTTGCGAGTGAAAATGCGGGAGATAAGGGAGATGAAAAGAGAGGAGAGGTTGAAAAAGCTCAGGGAACTTGAAATGGAGCTTTTGAAGCTGAGAACTCTCGTTAGAAGCGGTGGCGCAGTCAAAAATCCAGGAAGAATAAGACAGATAAGAAGGGACATTGCAAAGCTGAAGACAGCTTTATGCGAAGAAGGTTGGCGGATTTGATAGCGAGGGACTGGATAGGACTTGTTGTAGAAGTGGTTGAAAGTCCAAATGAATGCGAACTCTCTCTAAGAGGCGAGGTCGTGGACGAGACAGAAAAAACTCTTAAGATTATGACTGAAAAAGGTTTAAAAGTCGTCGCAAAGAAGGGTAGAAGCTTTAGAGTCGAGTTTGAAGGAAGAGTGGTGAGGGTGAAGGGCGAGCTCATAGCCTTCAAACCTGAGGAAAGGATCATGCGAGGTTTGATGTTGCTTAGGAGAGCGAAGGGGGTAGTTGTATGAGAGACATTGGAATCGAGGTTAAGAAGCCTGAAGGCACTTGCAACGATGAATGTTGTCCATTCCACGGACATTTGTCGATTCGGGGTCAGATCTTAACGGGAAGAGTTGTGAAAGTCTATGGAAAAACTGCGGTGATAGAGAGGGAGTTGATCAAATACGTTCCGAAGTATGAGAGATACATGCGGAAGAGATCGAAGCTTCACGTTCACAACCCAGATTGCATCAGAGCGAAGGTTGGCGACATCGTTCGTGTGGGTGAATGCAGACCTATAAGCAAAACGAAGAGTTTTGTAATCTTGGAGGTGGTGTCAAGTGCAGGCAATTAAAGCAAAAGTTCCAAGGGCTTTGCCAACTGGTGCTATGCTTGTTTGCGCGGATAACAGCGGTGCGAGAGAAGTGCAGATAATTTCCGTTTTGAACTACAAGGGAGTGAGGAGGAGGTATCCTGCTGCTGGTGTTGGAGACATGGTCGTCGTGAGCGTAAAGAAAGGAGTTCCGGAAATGAGGAAGCAGATACACTACGCGGTAATAATAAGGCAGAGGAAAGAATACCGTAGACCTAACGGCGAGAGGATAAAGTTTGAGGACAATGCAGCAGTTATAGTCAACGAAAAAGGCGAACCAAAGGGAACAGAGATCCGAGGGCCTGTTGCGAAGGAAGCGGCGGAGAGATTTCCAAAGATTGCGACAATCGCTTCGATATTGGTGTGAGCTATGCAGGCGAGAAAGCAGAGGAGATGGTTATACAAGACTTCAAAGCTCCACGAGAAACACAAACTGCTTCATGCAACTCTTTCAGACAAGCTCAGGGAGAAATACAAGAAAAAAGCTGTGAGAGTTAGGAAGGGGGACAAGGTTCGAATAATGCGGGGCGAGTTCGCTGGGCATGAGGGAAAAGTCATCGAGGTTGACATGAAGAACTGCAGGATCAAAGTCGAGGGTGCGACGATCACAAAAGCCAACGGCACAGAAGTTGCAGTTCCGATTCATCCTTCAAACGTCATGATCATCGATTTTGGTGAAGTCGACGAAGTTAGGAAGAAAATTTTGGAGAGGTGAAGCTCATGCATCAGAAAAGAATTTCTGCACCTAAGACTTACAAGATCCCAAGGAAAGCTGGTAAATGGGTCGTTAGGACTTCTCCCGGACCGCACAACAAAGAGGCAATTCCTTTAGCGGTTGTGATTCGAGATCTACTGCAGTATGCGGATACGCTCAGAGAAGCGAGGAAGATAATTTCCTCGGGCGAGATTCTTGTTGATGGCGTAGTGAGGAGAGATTACAAGTTCCCCGTTGGTCTCTTCGATGTTGTGACGATTCCGAAGCTTGAAAAAAGCTACAGAGTTATCTTCGATGAAAAAGGTAGATACATTTTGCGCGAGATTACGGATAGCGATAAAAAGCTCTACAAGATCGTAAACAAAACCGCTGTAAGAGGAGGAAAAATCCAGCTGAACCTTTTCGATGGAACAAACATCCTTGCAACGAACGACTTTAAGACAAAAGACTCGATATTGCTGAAGATCCCGGAAAAACAGATACTGGATCACCTTAAGTTCGAAGAGGGCGCCCTTATAATGATCGTTGGCGGAACCCATGCAGGGGAAATAGGCAGGGTAAAGGCGTATAAGGTTGTGAAGGGTTCTGGAGCGAATTTGGTGACCGTTGAAACATCTTTTGGCGAGATAACGACAGTCGAAGATTACGTGTTCGTAGTCGGTAAGAAGGGAAGCGATAAGCCCGTGATAGACTTAGGGGTGTGAGTATGCTCGAGCTTAAGGAAAAGGAGAATCCGATGAGGGAGATACTTCTCGAAAAGGTCGTGATAAACCTTGGGATTGGGCAGAGTGGTGAGAGGATTCAGAAGGGAATCAAGATGCTTGAAAAACTTTTAAATCGAAAACCTGCGACCACGATTGCGAAGAAGACGATAAAGAACTTTGGAATTAGAAAGAAAGAGACGATTGGCTTAAAAGTTACGCTTCGCGGTAAAGAGGCGATGGACTTCTTAATGAAAGCGCTAAAAGTGAAGGAGATGAAGCTCAGTAAGAGATCGATAAACGCTGGTAACTTCTCGTTCGGAATTCAAGAGCATATTGACTTGCCGGGAGTTGAGTACGATCCCGACATCGGGGTTTTTGGGATGGATGTCTGCGTATCGTTAAAGAGACGTGGCTACAGGGTTGCGGAGAGGAGAATTGCGAGGGCGAAAATTGGTTCAAAACACAGGATAACGAAAGAGGAGACGATAAGATGGCTTGAAGGCTTAGGGGTGACCGTGGAATGAGCGAATCCAAGAAGAGATTTGGTAGGGGCGCTAACAAGTGTAAGAGATGCGGAAGAAAAAGAGGGCTTGTGAGGAAATACGGGATCTACCTCTGCAGACAGTGCTTCAGGGAAACAGCGATGGAGCTCGGGTTCAAGAAGTATTGGTGATCGTTATGAGCGTTGACACACTTTCGAGCGCTATGATCGCTATAAAGAACGCTGAAATCGTAGGCAAGAGATTCTGCGAGGTCAAAGCTTCGAAGCTCGTTGGCAGTGTGCTCAAAGTGATGAAAGACCACGGCTACATAAAGGGCTACGAGTTTGTCAAAGAGAACGTAGGCGGAAAGTTTGTCGTCGAGCTTACTGGAAACATAAACGACTGCGGTCCAATAAGACCGAGATTTTCTTCAAAGGCAACGGAATACGAGTTTTATGAGAAACGCTATCTACCAGCAAGGGGATTTGGGATTCTGATAGTCTCAACAACCAAGGGTGTTATGAGCCAAAAAGAGGCAAGAGAGCTTGGCTTGGGAGGTGTTCTCCTTGCTTACGTCTATTAACGAGTATTCAAGCATCGTTGAGATCCCAGAAGGAGTCGAGGTTAGTGTCGAGGGAAACAACATTTCCGGATACTTATTAAAGGCAAGGGGACCGCTTGGTGAGAACTCGAAGTTCTTGAAGTTCAGGGATGTGTTCATAGAGAAACTCGACACTCAAATAAGGATTTACACAAGAAATCCGAAGGCGAAGTATAAAGCTATCGTTGGAACCTTCACAGCGCATATAGACAACCTGATTCGAGGTGTTAAAGAGGGATTCGAATACAAGCTCAAGGCTGTATACGCTCACTTCCCAATGAAGCTCAGAGTTGAGGGCGACGAAGTAGTGATCGAGAATTTTCTTGGTGAAACAACGCCAAGAAGGGCGAAGATCGTTGGAAGGACTAAAGTTGAGATAAAAGGGCAGGAGATAATCGTGAAGGGCATCGACATCGAAGAGTGCGGGCAAACCGCAGCAAACCTTGAAAGAGCGACAAAGATAAAGAAAAAGGACAGAAGGGTCTTCCAAGATGGGATATACATTGTGGCGAAACCTTAGGTGGTTGAAATGAACATCAAAGCGATGTTAAGATTGAGAAAAAGGCTGAAATCAAGAAAACCTGAGTTCAGGAGATACTGCTGGGACAGAAAGTTGAAGCTGAGGAGAAAGAGCTGGAGAAAACCTCGGGGACTCGACAACGCGATGCGTTTAGAGTATGGAGGCAAGTGGTCTGGGAGAAAAAGAGTTAAAATTGGCTTCCGTTGTCCTAAAGTTGTTCGTGGACTTCATCCGAGCGGATACGAAGAAGTGCTGGTTTACAACGAGAAACAGCTTGACGCAATCGACGCAACGAGACAAGCAATAAGAATTGCAAGTTGCGTTGGATTAAGAAAAAGGGTTGCAATCGAAGCGAAGGCTAAGGAGAAGGGGATTAAGATCCTCAATCCGTTAAGGTGATCGTATGAATTTGACGCTTCAAAGAAGACTCGCAGCCGAGGTTTTGAAGTGCGGAATGAATAGAGTTTGGTTCAATCCCGAGATGTTGGGAGAAATTGCGACTGCCTCAACGAAGGAGGACATAAGAGAGCTCATAGAGAGAGGAGCAATCAAGAGAAAGCCCGTGAAAGGAGTTTGCAGGACAAGAATAAATGCAAAGCGATTGAAGAAAGCCAAGGGTAGGAGCAGAGGTTATGGGAGCAGGAAAGGGAAGAAAACCGCAAGGATGCCAAGAAAGAGGCTTTGGATCATGAGGATAAGGGCTCTAAGAAGGAGACTAAAGGAACTCAAGGTTAGCGGGGAAATCGACACGAAGACTTATCGACTTCTCTATCGGAAAGCGAAGGGTGGCGAATTCAGGAGCGTTGCCCATTTGAACGCTGTGATCGAGGAGATGAAAAGGTGAGCTCTATGGCTAAGGGACCAAGGTATAAGGTTCCAAACAGGCGAAGAAGAGAGGGTAGGACGAATTACAGGAAAAGGTTGAAGCTACTCTTATCAAGGAAGCCGAGGCTTGTTGTCAGGGTTACGAACCGAAGAGTAATAGCTCAGATCGTTGACTACAGCCCTGAAGGAGATCGTGTGATCGTATCGGTTGACTCCACGAAGTTGCGTGAACTTGGCTGGAAGGGCGACCTAAACAACACCCCAGCAAGCTATTTGACCGGTCTTTTAATTGCAAAAAAGGCCTTAGAAAAAGGTGTTACCGAAGCGATATTGGACATAGGGCTTCGCTCACCAACGAAAGGCTCGAGGGTTTTTGCTGTGCTTAAAGGAGCAGTTGAGGCTGGATTAAAGATTCCGCACAGCGAAGAAGTTCTTCCCGACGATTCGAGGATTCTTGGGGAACACATAGCCAAATACTACAAGGAGCATCCGGAGAAGTTCAGCGAATACGAGAAGCGCAATTTGAGTCCTGAAGAGTTGCCTAAGCACGTTGAAGAGATAAAAGCAAAGATAATGGGCTAAGGGTGAGAGTATGGAGTGGGTCCCAAAAACAAAACTCGGGAAACTTGTTGTGGATGGGAAGATAAAAACGATGGACGAAGCACTTGCGAGTGGTTTGCCAATAAGGGAGCCGGAGATCGTAGATGTTTTGTTGCCTGAACTTGAGGAAGATGTGCTCGAGATTTCGATGGTTCAAAGAGTCACAGACAGTGGAAGGAGGACAAAGTTCCGAGTCACCGCAGTGGTTGGAAACAGAAATGGCTACGTGGGCATTGGTGTTGGAAAAGCCACGCAAGTTGCTCCAGCAATTCAAAAAGCGGTTGAGAATGCGAAGATAAACATCTTCCGCGTCGAACGTGGTTGCGGTTCATGGGAATGTGGTTGTGGTTCTATGCATTCAGTTCCATTCAAAGTATCTGGAGAATGTGGTAGCGTCAAGGTTACGCTTGTTCCAGGCCCAAAGGGGCTTGGAATCGTCGCTGCAGACGTTGCAAAGAAAGTGATCGAGTTGGCTGGTGTCAAGGATGTGTGGTCAATTACTTCTGGTGAAACGAGAACTACGCTGAACTTTGCTTTGGCAACTTTCGATGCGTTGAAGAAGACTTGCTTCATGAAGAGGTGAATCTCATGGCGATGATAGCGGTCGTAAGGCTTCGTGGCACGATCGACGTGCATGGAAAGATAAGGGAAACGTTACGACTGCTTAGACTCCACAAGAGGTATCACTGCGTCGTGATCCCGGACACGCCGTCGTATCGTGGAATGCTTCAAGTAGTTAAGGACTACGTCGCCTATGGCGAAATAAACGCAGAGACACTTGCAATGCTTTTACGCCATCGTGGGAAGCTCGAAGGCGATGTAGCGCTTACAGATGAATACATCCAGCAAAAAACGCAGTTCAAGAGCATTGAAGACTTTGCAAAAGCAGTTTGTGAAGGAAAGGCAAAGCTCAGCGACATTCCTGGCTTAAAACCAGTTTTCCGACTACACCCACCGAGAAAAGGTCTGAAGAACATAAAATGGCATTATCCACGTGGCGATCTCGGTAAAAATGCAAAGATCAATGAACTCCTTTATCGAATGAGGTGAAAAAATGGTGAAGCTGAAGGTTAAGAAGTTTCGGGGCTCGAGAACTTGCGGTGGCGGAAGCCACAAAAAACGCAGAGGTGCCGGGCATCGAGGGGGTCGTGGAAATGCTGGAGCCCATAAGCACAAGTATCTGAAGTTCTTGAAACTTGAGAAACTTGGGCTCTATGAGTTCGGAAAACACGGCTTTACGAGACCGAAAAACATTGTTGAGGAAGTTTCAAGGGAGAAGGCGCTGAAGGCAAGGCTTAAGGAGCTTAAAGAGCAGGGAAAGTTGGATGAGAAGACATACAGAATCCTTAAATCTCGCCCAGAGATAAACGTGGGCGATCTTGATGCGATCATCGAAAATCTCGTAGCGATTGGAATTGCGGAGAAAAGAGGAGAAAAGTTCTTTGTAGACCTAAGCAGTTTGGGATATTCAAAGCTCTTGGGCGCGGGAAAAGTTACAAAGGCTATTGAAGTAAAGGTTACGAGCGCAAGTGAAAAAGCGGTTGAAAAACTCAAATCAGTCGGTGGTGGGGTAGTCTAAAATGGATTCGCTCATAAGAGCTCTTAAGCCTTATCTCGAGAGAATCCCAAGTGTCGAGCGCCCAAAAGGGCACGTGCATTTCAGGCAGAAGTTCATGTGGACTTCTGCGATTTTAATTCTTTACTTTATACTTTGCAACGTTCCCGTCTTCGGACTTTCGCCTGAGTCGATAGACATTTTTCAGGCTTATCGAGCTCTCTTCGCTGGTGCGAGTGGCTCGATCTTGGCTTTGGGTATAGGTCCAATCGTCACAGCTTCGATCATCTTGCAATTGCTCGTTGGTGCTGGAATAATAAAGCTCGATCTAACGAATCCCGACGACAGGGCTGCATATCAGGAGTTTCAGCGTTTTTTGGTTCTCGTCATGATCGCAGTCGAAGCATTGCCGCAGATTGGCGCAGGCCTTCTGATGCCAGATCTAAGCCTAGCAGAAAGGCTCGGAGTCTCGCCGTCGCTGATCTCTTTCCTAATCTTCGTTCAACTCTTTATCGGTGGTGTGCTCATTGTTTACATGGACGAAGTTGTTTCCAAGTGGGGAATTGGTAGCGGTGTCAGCCTCTTCATCTTAGCGGGAATTGCGCAGGCAATCGTAGTAGGACTTTTTAACTGGCTTGTGCCACCGAACAGCGTTCTGCCGGCGGGAATAATTCCGAGGTGGATCTATTTCGCTCAAAATTATCCGATCGAAGCCCTTCTAAGCAGTAGCGGACTCGCAATGCTATTGCTTGAAGGCGGAATTCTTGCACTCGTTACAACTGTTATAATAATTTTGCTCGTCGTATTTTTCGAGGGCACAAGAGTTGAAATCCCGATTGCGCATGCAATGGTAAGGGGAGCGAGGGGATCGTTTCCAATAAAGCTCATCTATGCAAGTGTTCTGCCGATGATCTTTGTGAGGGCTTTACAGGCGAACATAGTTATGTTCGGGCAAATACTGTATGCAAGGGGAATAACGGTATTCGGCGAGTTCGTTGGCAATAAGCCAATAAGCGGGATTATGTTCTACCTCTCGCCGATAAACAGCCCCTACGACTGGATTCCGGAGCTTGTTAAGGCACAAGGCGCTGCGTTTGCAGCGATCCCAGACTGGGCTATCTACTTGCACTTAGTGATCGACGCAGCGATTTTGATCGGTGGAGGGATATTGTTTGCAATCTTCTGGGTTCAAACCACCGGAATGGACGCCAGGACTGTGGCTTCGCAGATCGCACGCTCTGGAATGCAGATCCCAGGCTACAGAAAGTCTCCAGTTGTGCTCGAAAAACTCTTTGAGCGTTATATTCCAAAGGTTACAATCATCGGTGGTGCTTTGATAGGGGTTCTGACGCTGATTTCGAACATGCTTGGAACCATTGGGAACGTCAGTGGCACCGGGTTACTGCTTGCGGTGAGCATAGCTTATCGCTTCTACCAAGACCTTGCAAAGGAGCAGATAACAGAAATGCATCCGTTGCTTCGAAGGATGCTTGGCGAGGAGTGAAGAGTTATGAAGAGCTTCGTTTCAAAGGTTGCAATGGTCTTTGGCTTCATGCTATTCTTTGGCATTGTATTCAGCTACGAGTTCCGCATCGCGTTAGCTTTGTTTCTCGAGACAATTTTTTCACCGCTCGTTAGCTTGCAGTTTCATGTGCTTGTTTTGGTAATGGCAATTCTGACAGCTTTTTACTCAAACCTTATCCAGAAATTCACAGTCAACTATGAAAGGATGAAAGAGATCCAGAAGAAAGTCTCGGAATATCAGAAGGAATACATCGAGGCGATGAAGCAGAAAAACCAGTATAAGCTGAAGCAGTTGGAGCAGAAGAAGGAAGAGATGAAGTTAATGCAGAGCGAGCTCATGAGCATGCAGTTTAAGCCGATGTCCTACACGTTCATCGTAACAATCCCAATCTGGGCTTGGCTGTGGGAAAGAGCTTACCTGAGCTATAGAAATGTGAAATTTGGAGAGGCAATTCTTGAAGGCTTCCACATAAACAACGACCTTTTCCAGATAACTTCGCCTTTCTGGGGAACGATTCACGTAAACGATTTCATCGCTATATTTCCCTGGTGGCTTCTCTGGTATTTGCTCTGCTCTATAGTTTTTGGGCAAATCTTTAAGAAGGCGATGAAGGTGGGAGTTTGAAGATCACGATCTCAGGTCCACCGGGGAGCGGAAAGACGACAGTTGCGAGAATTTTATCTGAGAAACTTGGAATCAAAGTTATATCAGCTGGAAGTGTTTTCAGACAACTTGCAATGGAAAAGAGGATGAATTTGGAGGAGTTCAGCAAGTTCGCAGAGGAAAATCCGGAGATCGACATTATGATAGACAAGATGCAAAAGGAGATGGCTGAAAAGGAGAAGGATGCGATAATCGAAGGAAGACTTTCAGGATGGATGGTAAAGAATGCGGATCTTCGAGTCTACATATTCGCAGAAGCGGAAGTTAGATATCACAGGATTGCGAGGAGAGAGGGAAAGGATATAAACGAGGTTCGCCAAGAAACGAAGCTCAGAGAAGAAGTCGAGAGGAGGAGATATCAGAAGTTTTACGGTATCAACGTCGACGATTGGAGCATTTATGACCTTATCGTGAATTCTACTCGAATCCAAGCGGAGAAAATTGCGGAAATCATAGCAAAAGCAGTAGAATGAACAGCGTTCTTGTTCTCTGGCTGAGAGATCTTAAGAGATACACCAGAGCGAGGAGCAGATTTTTTGGCTCAATTGCGATGCCTTTCTTTTTTTTAGCCTTTTTTAGCTTAGGGTTCCGGAGAGCGAGCTTTCCGTCGCTTGAAATTGAGTATCTGGACTTTTTGGCTCCAGGGATAGTTTCCATGGTTCTGATATTCTCCGGCACACTTTCGGGTGTGTCGATTGTTTGGGATCGGCAGTTCGGATTTCTTCGTGAAATAATGGTCGCACCTGTTAGCAGAACAGCAATAGTTCTCGGGAGAACACTCGGTGGGGCGACAATAGCAACGCTTCAGGCTCTAATTCTTTTGGCTTTGTCTCACTTCTTTGGTTTCAGGATAAGCTTGGACTCACTTCTAATCGCACTTCTCGCGATCTTCCTTCTTTCGCTCATCTGCACAGTCACGGGAATTGCGATCTCCTCAGTAATTGGCGACATCCACGGATTTCAGCTCGTGATAAACTTCTTCGTATTTCCAATCTTCTTTCTCTCAGGGGCGATTTTTCCAATAGCAGAATTGCCGGAAATCATTGCAACGCTTGCAAAGCTCAGCCCCTTCACATATGGTGTCGACGCAGTGAGGTGGGCGATGACGAGTTTCGCAGCATTCAATCCAGTTCTCGACTTCACGATCGTTTTAAGCTATTTTATCGCAGTACTCTTTTTATCCGCTTTCCTCTTCTCGAGAACCGAAGTTAGATAGGGTTTTACCTAACTTTACTTGGCTCTCAAGCACTTCCTCGCCACGGATGTATACTTGCTCTGGAAATATCGCCTCAAACCCCTCGTATGGAGTCCAACCGCACTTCGAGTGCAAGTCTCTGGCTCTTATCTTCTTAACTTTTTTTAGATCAAAAACTGCGAAGTTCGCAAAATTTCCAACTTCGATCTCACCATAGCCTTCGAAACCAAAGATCTTTGCCGGGTTTGTTGCAATCTTTTCGACGAGATCCTTGAACTCTATTATCCCGAGCTTTGCAAGTCTCACGAAGATCGGATACATAGTCTCAACACCAGGAAAACCTGCACTTCCTTCTCTCTTTTCTTCTTCGCTGTGCGGTGCGTGGTCTGACGCTAAGATCTTAATCCTGTGGAAATTCTTCAGAAGCCATTCTGCATCACTTCTTTCTCGCAAAGGTGGATTCACGTTCACGAAATCCCTTAGTCTCGCGTAGTCTTCAACGCTCAGAAGCAAGTGATGGGGTGTGACTTCAAAGCTCGAATCACTCTTTTCAACGAGCTCCACCGCTTCTCTCGTAGACAGGTGACAAAAATGGAAACTCGAGATCTCAAGGCAACGCTTCACTGCGGTTATTTCAGCCTCTTTTGGGCGATAGAGAAAATTTGGACTCCCTTTTCTCACTAAATTTGCATCTTCTGCGTGAACACAGATTTTCCAAGTTTTAGCGACCTTCGAAAGCGTTTCATAGCTTATCCTGAGCTCATCGCTTTCGTGCTCTAAGAAAACCTCACCTATGCCCGGTAGAAAGTATTTCTCAGCGATCTTCTCAACGATCTCTTTTATTCTCTCTGCGTTCTTGTTGGTCAGTGCAACGTTAAGCGAATAGTCCACATAGCTGTTTTTTTCTGCAATCTCCATTCTGCGGAAGTAAGCTTCTTCACATTCGACTCTTGGCTTTGTATTTGGCTGATCAACCACAAGACAAACCCCTCCGTGAAGCGCTGAAAGAGAGCCTGTTGCGATTGTTTCCTTATGCTTTTCATCGAAGTCTCGGAAGTGAACGTGAACGTCGATAGCTGCAGGAAGAATTACGCCGTGGACTTTCTTTCCTTTTACAAGCTTTCCAATCCTCTTGATTCTCCCGTTTTCAATCTCTATTCCCGCATCAATGAATTCCCCACGGTAGAATACTTTACCTTCGAGCATTTTTCAACAGTTCTCTGAACCTTTCAACCGCTTTCTTTACTCTCTCCTTATCTTTACCCGAGAACTTTACAATCACGTAGCCAATTTTTGGATAAGAGCCGATCTGGACATCTTGGAATTCAGAAACCACTGTGTTGAGCTCGTTTAGTATCGCAACTTCGTATCCGTCGATTCTTACTTGTTCCTCAAAGTAGCTGAGCTTCTCGAACTTTTCGAGTATTTTTGCAAACGTGTTTTCCATCTCCGCAGGAACTCCAGGCATGACTGCGATGTTCTCGACAATGTAAGCTGGCGCAGCGCCAACATCGTTCCAAATGAGTTCGCTACCTTCTGGAATCGAGGAAATCTTTCTGATTGCGAACTCGTTGTCGCTGAACTTTCTTAAGTATTCGTAGACTTTCTCGTTCACCACAAGTTCTTTCTTCAAAGCCTTTGCAATGGCCTCATTTGTAACATCGTCGTGCGTCGCACCAAGACCACCGGTGACAAGAACAAAGTCGTAAAGCCTTGAAGCCCTCTCGACTTCTTCTGCAATTTCTGAAACCACATCTGGGACGACGATTATCCTCTTAACCTCATGCCCTTTCTCGACAAGTCGCTTTGCCATATATGTTGCGTTCGTGTTAACGGTGTCGCCGTTCAGAAGCTCGTTACCAACACTTATTATCACGAACTTCATAACCTTCTCTTTAACTGCTGATATATCCTTCCTTGGAGCCCGTGGAAAGTAGAGAAGCCCTCTGCGAGCCTTTGATCAAGAGCTCTTGTGTCAAAAGAAACGAGTTCTTCGGAGTAAAGCGCAAACCCAGAATGCCTTGCGATTGGTGTTGCGAGACCTTTGTATAACTTTAGCTTAACCCACCCCGTAACCCTTTCTTGGGTTTTGTCTATAAAAGCGTTAAGGGCTTCGAACAGGGGTTCGTTCGTCAGCCCATAGTAAACGAGTTCAGACCATTCCTCTTCGACGATCTTCTTGAACTTCAGTTCTCTTCTGCTCAAAACAAGTCTTTCGAGATCTCTGTGGGCTGTTATCAAAATTGTCGCAGCTGGATGTTCGTAGTTCTCCCTTGCCTTCAACCCAAGGACGCGATCTTCGATCATATCAGTTCTTCCGATGCCGTGTTTTCCTCCGATCTCGTTAAGCCTTGAAATCAACTCAAAGCCATCGAGCCTTTCATCGTTCAAAGCAATCGGCACACCTTTCTCGAAGTCTATCTTGATTATCTCTGGCTCATCTGGCGAGAATTTCGGATTTTTTGTCCACTCGTAGATTTCTTCGGGTGGAACAAAGCTTGGGTCTTCCAACTTTCCACCCTCAACGCTTCTGCTCCAAAGATTTTCGTCAACACTAAACGGCCTTTCCTTCGTGGCTGGCACCTCAATTCCATGTTGTTTCGCGTACTCTATTTCCCATTCTCTTGTGAGGTTCAGATCTCTAACGGGAGCTATTACCTTGAATCCATACTGTCTGAAAACGTTCTCAAATCTTAGCTGATCATTTCCCTTTCCTGTGCATCCATGAGCAATCGCATCTGCTTTTTCTTTCTTTGCGATCTCCGCGACTTTCTCGGCGATTATGGGTCTTGCCATCGCTGTGCCGAGGACATAGCCTTCGTAATCTGCATTTGCCTTTATTAACCTGAAAATCGCCTCAACGAACTCTTTCCTTGCAGGAACTGTGTAATGCTTGTTTGCGTATTTCTTTCCTCTCTCCTCAGCCTTTTTCAGTTCCTTTTCCGGCAAACCTATGTCAACCGTCACCGTCACAACTTCGTCGAATCCATACCTTTCTCTGAGGAGGAAAATGCACACCGTTGTGTCAAGTCCGCCGGAGTAGGCTAAGACTGCTTTCATGCAAGAGCCTTGGATTCCAGATATAAAAATTCTTGGTGGAAAAACTTATTAACCTTTTTACGAAATTGCGCCAATGGAAGTTGCAAGGATGTTCATAGGGACGCAAGAACTTATCTGGATTGCAATCATCGTTTTAATTCTCTTTGGGGCAAGCAAGATACCTGAAGTTGCAAGAAGCCTTGGAAGGAGTGTTGCTGAGTTCAAAAAAGCTCAAAGAGAAGCAGAACTTGAATTGAGGGAACTTGAAAGGGATTTGAAAGCTTCAAAGGAAGAAAAGAGAGCTAAGCTTGAGAAAATCGCAAGAGACCTCGGAATAAATCCAGAGGGTAAAAGCGACGAAGAACTGCTCGAGGAAATCAACAAGGCGCTGCCAAAGATTGAAAAGACCAAGCCTTGACTATGAATCTCCGCACTGCGATCGAGCAAATAAAACCCGAGATTATCGACAGCGACGTGAAGCATTACGAAGTCTTGGATTTTTTGAAGAGTAGGAACTTGCTCAACAAACCCGTCATTTTTAGAGTTGAAGGGAAAAGAGTTGCGACAAATTTTTTGAGCTCAAGAGAGGCGCTTGCTAGATTCTTAGGCATAGATGCAAGAAAAGTTGCGATCGAGCTTGCAAACAGGTTCGAGGAGAAGGAGAAGATCGAGATAAGAGATTTTGGGGAACTTGGACTCAGAAAGTTGCCACTGAACCTTTACGATCTGCCGATAATAAAGTACTTTCCCCGGGACACCGCAAGATACGTAACCGCCGGCATCGTTGTTGCGAAAAGAAGGCATTACAACGCAAGTTTCCATCGGATGATGCTCTTGGATGAGCGTAGGTTTGCAGTTCGCCTTGTCCCGCCAAGGCATACTTTTCTTATGTGGAGGGAAGCGGTTGAAGCGAACGAAAATTTGCAGGTTGCGGTGTGCATTGGAGTTCATCCGTTGTTCATGCTCGCATCTGCCACAAGGGTTCCGTGGGGCGAGGAGTTCAGCTATGCTTCAAAGCTGATGAGGGGGCTTTTGCTGTATAAAAAAGGAGATCTCTTGATACCGGATTCAGAGATTGTTCTATTTGGGAGGATAACAGCTGAAACAACTGCTGAGGGACCATTCGTAGACCTGACTGGAACCTACGACGACGTAAGGAACGAACCGATACTTGAAATCGACGAAATCTACGCGAAGGAGGATTACATTTACTACTCAATAACCCCCGGAGCCTACGAGCATCGGATTCTGATGGGGATTCCGTATGAGCCAGTAATTTACAGATTCGTCTCAAACGTCTGCAAAGTCAAAAACGTCGCAACAACAGTAGGAAGCAGGAACTACTTCCATGCAATCGTTCAAATTGAGAAAAAAACTGAAGGAGACGCGAAAAACGCAATACTCGCAGCTTTGTCTGCGAACCCAAGCCTCAAAGGCGTAATAGTTGTGGACGAGGACATAGACATATTCAGTTACGAGGACATAGATTATGCGATCGCCACACGATTTCAAGCTGATAAAGACTTTATTGTAATTCCAGGAGCGAGGGGGAGTAGTCTTGACCCCTCTGCGGACGAAACTACTGCGAAATGGGGCATCGATGCGACAAAACCCCTAAAAAATGCGAAAGACTTTGAAAAAGTGATATGATTATTTTGAGTATTGTCGGAAGTTCTGGGAGTGGAAAGACGACACTCATAGAAAAACTCGTGCCCGAGCTTGCGAAAATGGGTTACAGAGTTGCAGTTGTGAAACATGCGCATAAGGGATTCGAAGTAGATGTGAAGGGAAAGGATTCGCAGAGGATTTTCGACGCAGGTGCAGACGTTGCAGTCGTGAGCGAAGAGAAGGTTGCAATTTTCCGCAGGATTTCTCTCCAAGACATTCTTAAGCTCTTTCAAGATTACGATATTGTTTTGCTCGAAGGTTTTTCGAAATTGCACTTCCCTAAAATCGCCCTCGACAACAGGGAATACGAGAACGTTGTCTTCAGATACAATGGGAATTTTGAAGACGTTCTCTCTTTCATAACCTCTCTCCTCAAAAGTGACAGTAGGGGAAAAACTTAATTAGTTCTTGTGTGGGACACAGATTAAATGACAGAAAAAGAAGTGGAGCTGAAATATGTCATACTTCGTCCTCTGGGATACCCTTTGAAGGCGAGCTTTGTGGAGTATCCGAAAGTAGACAACCCCAGGGTTTTCAACGTATATGCAAAGGAGCAGTGGAGGGGCGAGCTCGTTTACAAGGGTAAGCTAATCTTTGACATGAAGATGTTTCCAGACTTTGCCTTCGAAGTCGTCGATGCGGTTCCGCCTTCAGGCTACATCTCGGATTCGACGAAGATCATCGTGGAGTCCGAGACAAGGGTGATAGAGACCGAGATTGTGAAGAACGTGAGACTCTCAGATGTTGTTGGACAAGAAGAAGCGAAGAGGAAGGCAAAGGTGATCTTGGAGTATCTCAGAAACCCGAAGAAGTTTGGAAAGTGGGCTCCAAAGAACGTTCTCCTCTACGGACCTCCTGGCACTGGTAAGACGATGACCGCAAAAGCAATCGCAAATGAAGCGAACGCACCTTTCATATCTGTGAAGTCAACAAAGCTCATAGGCGAACATGTTGGCGATGGGGCGAGGAAAATCCATGAGCTCTACGATAAGGCAAGGGATTTGGCCCCATGTATCGTTTTCATTGACGAGTTCGATGCAATAGCGTTGGATAGGAGCTATCAAGATTTACGTGGCGATGTGTCCGAGATTGTGAACGCTCTATTGACTGAACTCGATGGCATTCAGAGCAACGAAGGGGTTTGCACGATTGCTGCGACGAACAGGATTGAGTTTCTCGATCTATCGATCAGAAGCAGATTTGAGGAGGAGATAGAGTTCAGACTTCCGAACTACGAGGATAGGTTGGAGATACTAAGGAGAAACGTCGCAGATCTGCCTTTGAAAGTTTCAGCAAGTCTTGAAACAATTGCAGAACTTTCAGAGGGGCTTAGTGGCAGAGATCTTGTTGAAAAAGTGATAAAGGCATCGCTTCACAGGGTTATTGTAGAAGGAAAGGAAGTGATCGAAACCGAAGATTTTCTAAGTTCGCTCGAAAGGCTGAAAGTTTCCTCAAAGCAACCACCTAAGCATATGTTTGTTTAAGCTAAAAACCTCGCAATCAGGATCGCAAGAAAGACGAATCCAAGTTTGATGCTCGCAAGCTTGTACATTTTTCTTGCTCTCGTTTTATCTGGGTTTGAGGCAAACTTGATTGTCTTGAAGAGGAAATAGGCTGCGATCGGGATTGCGATTACGAGATAGATCGGGTGCATCGGAATTGCGAAATACAGGAGGAGAAGGATACAGAGCAAAATCGAGTTCGCTATCGCTATCGCCACCGCAGTTTTCTTTGCTCCAAAGACCACGGGGAACATTGGGATGTTTGCCCTTCTGTAGTCTTCTTCATAGAAAATCGCTATGAACCATATGTGCGATGGGATCCAGAGAAGAACTATCGATGCAATCAAAAATCCGGGCAATGTGAAACCGTTCACCGCAACCCAACCTGCAAGCGCTGGCATTGCTCCAGCGAAACCACCTACGATTATCGAGTACGGGCTGTTCCTCTTTAGCATCACGGTGTAGACTATTATGTCGAAAAAGAGCCCGAGGAAAAGAACAAATGCGAATTCAATGCTCGTGAAGAGCCCAAGGATGAAGCCAAGAATGAAAAGAGAGAAACCATAGATAGCGCAGAAACTCGGGCTCAACTCACCTGAAGGCAACGGTCTTTTTCGAGTTCGCATCATCAGCGCATCGATGTCACGATCGAGCCACATGTTCAGCGCTGTCGTTCCAGAGATCGTGAGAAATGTTGCAATCCCAGGAGTCACATCTCTGCCACCTGCGACTATGTAAGCAATGACAAAAGTGAGCATGAGTAAAAAGCTCTGTTTGGGCTTTATGAGTTCGAGCAAGGCTCTTGGATTCACACCAAAAAAGCGTCCAGCGCTTTAAAAATGTTTTTAGACGTTCTTAGAAGTAGTCTGGGTAGAATGAAAAGGTTTAAAAATTCATTGAGAAGGTAGACCATGAGATTTGGGAACTTGCTATCTCCGCCAGTCGCTTCTGTGGAGCGGGCGATAAAAATTGCAATTCAAAGCGAGGAGCTTGGGTTCCATTCCTTGGTGTTTCCCGACCACACACTTATGGTTCCACCCGGTTTAACACCGAATGCATTTGTGCTGATGTCTGCGATCGCTGTGAAGACTCAGAGAATTGTGCTCGGAACCGGTGTTACGGATTTCGTTCGATATCATCCCTCAATCCTTGCACAGTTCTTCGCAACTCTTAGCCACATAGCTCCAAATCGTGTTTTCCTCGGCGTAGGCGCCGGGGAGGCGATGAACATAAAACCTTTCGGACTTAGGTGGGAGAAGTTCGCAATGCTGAAGGAAGGGATAGAGATAGTGAAACGTCTATGGAACGGGGAAACATTTTCATACGAGGGCAAGGCTTTTAGGTTGGACAAAGCGTTTCTCCAAATAACCCCAACGCAACCGATTCCGATTTATCTTGGAGCAAATGGAAAAAAGACGAGAGAATTAGCGGGGATGCTTTGCGAGGGTTGGATGCCAATTGCTGAAACTCCCAAGACCTACAGGGAGAATCTGAAAGACGTAATTCGCGGTGCGGAGAGAGTTGGGAGAAAGATCGACGAGATAGACACTGCACTACAAATATACACTGCAGTCGACTTGGACAGCAAAAAGGCGATGGAAAGAGCTAAGCAATACGCTGGACTCGTGATATCTGCGATGGAAAAAGTGGAACAGGCCGGTTACAGCTTAGATCTGCCTAAGGATTTTCCAAAGAAGTTCTACTACGAAAATCTTCTTCTCACCGACGATTCTATAGCGAGATTTGTTGAGTTCTCTTCAAGGTGAGTGAAGAAATCTTAGCAGACTTTTTCCTTGTTGGCAATGTGGAAGAAGTGATCTCTAAGATCGAAGAGTTTTCAAAGGCAGGGGTTAAACATTTGATGATCATAAACATCGGACCAGATCCGAAGTTTGTGAACAGGGTTTATGCGGAAAAGATAATCCCAGTGTTTTCGTGCTAAAAAGTTTTATATTCAAAAATTCAAGGATCTGCGGGGATCTCTATGGAGTCGGAGCTAAGAAAGCTTATCGAGGAAAAAGACAAGAAGATCGAGGAGCTTCAAGCGAGAATTCGAGAGCTTGAGAAGAAGTTGAAGTTTTACGAAATCAGAGAAGTTTATCAAGGCATAATTCCAGATGAGATCTTACAGAAACTCGCAGAACTTCCTCCCGAGGTGATGGTGATCGAGATAGGGAAGTATTTGAAGCAGGCGAGTTTTAAAACAGAGAGGGTCGTAGAAACCAGAGAAAGCTCTCCAAGGGTTGAAGTGAAAGAGAAGCCCGTTGAGGAGATAAAGGTTGAGCCGAGCGTTAAAGTTAGGGAAGGAGTGGCGAAGGCGAGAGTTGGGGTTGACTTAGCCTTTACTCAGCGCTACGACTTCCACGGCAGTGACGTTGCGATGCTTGGGGAAGACGTAATGAACAGCATAAAGGTTTCAGAAGGCGATTACGTGGTCGTGCAGAAAGACAGCGCGGTAAATCTCAGAGTTCTCCCGTATTCCAAGCCGGGATTCATAATAATCCCGAGTTGGGTTAGGGAGAAGATAGGCGCAAAGATAAACGACTTCGTAGAAGTTGCGAAGAAATAGTCATCCAAGTTTCCTACCAATTTTTTGCTCGATCTCCGCAATAACGTCTTCCACCTTCTTCTTCGGGATAAAAACCACGAGGGTTTTTAGAGCTTTGCTGATCTCTTCTGCATTCTGGAATAGCTCTGGCATGCTTTTGCAAGAGCTCACTATATCTATTGCTTTTTCGCAGGCTTACCGAGTTTTGTCTCTAAGATCTTTATAATCTCAGACTTCACACTCTCGAAGTCTGCCTCAAGCTCTACTTCTTCTATCTCCTCCCCGAGCGCATTTGCGATTATTTGCTCAATCTCCTCGTCTTTTGGTTTCTTTATACCATACTTGTCTAGTATCTTTTGCTTTTCGATCTCCACATAGAACTCGGAGTTTCCAATCGCATTTTCTATCAGTGATTCGATCTCGTTCTCTTGCGGTAGGGAGATGTTGTATTTTTCGAGAAGAGCACCTTTTTCACTTTTTGCTTTTAAATCGGTTTTTGGTCCAACGGATTGTAGTGGGAACATCTCCTTGACTTCGAAGCCCCGATTCATCTCGAAGATTTTCTTCACATCTCCTGGAGCAAGAGTGTAGACTTCAACAACGACGTTTTCCAAATCCTTGATTTCCGATATTGCATTATCTCCTCCGAGGCTCTTTTTGCTCTTAATCTTTGTCAATTCAGCGGCGATTGCCTTTCCATTTTCAAATAGGATCTCCGCTATACTCAGCTCGTCTTTCCTGAACGCTACCTTAACGAACCCCGTGAACTTCGAGTTCACGAGGCTTTCTACGATGCCCGTGAAGTTTCCCCTCTCTATTCTCGTGGCTGAAATTTTGGGTAAGATCATCTTTATCCCATCATCGCTATCTTTTCTAACGCTTTCTTGACCTCTATTTTGAGTAGCCCGTAGTTTGCCTTTATATCTGCGACGACGCCCAGTATGAAGTTCTCTGTTCTTGAAACGAGAACCCTAAATTTTTTCCCCTCAACTGCAATTATATCGACCTTGTCTGCTGAAAGCTTCTCTATTATCTCTGAAGCTCTGTTAAAGATCTCAACAACAAGTGCAGCGCTCATCTCTTCGTTTATTTCTATTGTGGACTCGGACTCTATTAGAGTCCCCTCTGGATCTGCGATATACACCCCCCTAACTCCAGAAACATTTAGCAAATCCGCGATGACGTTCTCGAACATTCCCATCCCTCATTATAATGGTGGTTAAAGGGGTATATAACTTTATCTCATGTTAGGTTTTTATAAAAACTTTGACGCAAAAGTCTCCGGAGTTCTCTTGCAATCCTCAAAAAACCTGCAAAATCTGCAGTATTCGCTCTCTCTTCTCTCCGGCAAAAATCCCTTCTCGATCATCCTAAGTCTCTCGATCAGCTTTAGACTCTTTCTTTTCATGCCAAAGTCTGTCTCCACAACCCTTATCTCGCCCGAGTAGGAGTAGTAGATTATGCTCTTCTCGAACTTTGCAACCACCGCAACGACCCCAGCCTTTACTGCGTCTTGAAACCAAACACCACTCTTCGGGGCGTTGAGAGCAACGAAAAGTGGAAGAGTTTCGTTGCAAAACTCTACGATTTCATCGACGGTCAGAGAAACTCCGAGTTTCTCCGAGTTGTAAACGACGTCCCAATCTATGGGTTTGAACTTATCGAGCTCTTTTGCGAGCTTAAAGTTTGCCAAAGCTCGGTTGAAAGTTTCTTCGCAGAAAAATTTGTTCAAAGCTTTTGCCTTTTCTTTAGCCCAATCAATCCCAAGACTCATTCTCAGGCAACGATAGATCTCCTTGACCGCATGCTTTTCTGTGAAGCTATCTTCGCCGAACTTCAGTCTGTAGTAAGCAAGCCTTGGACAAGTTAGATAGCTCGTGATATGACTGAGCTTGATCACACCTTCAATTCGCTCGAAACTTTAATAGTTTTTGTCGCTCAGAAAAATTTTTAACGGTTTTTGCAAAACAATTTTCATGAAGAAGTGCTGGTTGTGCAGGAGCTGGATACCCCATTACCAACACGAGTTCGTTGGTTTGTGCATTGAAACAGAAGAGTTCGTTTTTGAGGATGAGTATTGCAATTTGTTTGAGCTTAGGAAACTTGAGGGAGAATTTATCTGGTGCTCATCCTGTAAACGTGAAATAAACGCCGAAGATGTGGAGCAACATAAATCTATGGGGCACAAGCTGTTCTCGGCAGTTTTTATGGACAAAGACTACAGAGAAGAGATCTATGAAGGTTGATCTGAGCTTCGCGATTGGCGGTGCTCAGGGCAGTGGGGTTGAGACCGCTGGCAAAATTGCGACTTTGGCTTTTGCAATGAAAGGGGTTGAAGTGTTTGGAAGCAGAGAATATCACAGCAACATCGTTGGAGCGCACAGCTACTATCACATAAGGGTTGGTAAGAACGCTTTGCGTTTACCCTTCGACGCAGTCGTCGCAATGGATGCGGAAAGCATTTTCACACTTGCAACGAATCTCAGAAGAGGCGGGTTGCTAATCTGCAACTCCGAAACACTTGAAACGAAGCTCAATGACATTCCATCGATGAGCAGGTGGCTGAAGAAAAGGATCGCGGAGAAGTATGGAGTAGAGGTTAAAGCTGGGGACATCTTGGGCGATTTTAAAGTTCTGGCGTTCGAGCTGAAGGATGCGCTTAGAAGGCTCAACATTTCAAAATCAAAAGTCTCAATTTCGAGAATTGTGAACGTAATCGGCGTATCTGCAATGCTATACTCGCTTGGATTAGATAAAGAGACAATAAAGCGAGCGGTGGAAACTCGTGTCTCTGGAGAATTGAACCTGATGGCAGTTGAGCTTGCAATAGAAAAAGCCAAGGGTCTTCGTGAACTTGAGTGCTTAGAAGGAAATCGCGAAGGTTACCTGATGAGCGGAAACGAAGTCGTTGCGACTGCGAAGATTTTGGCTGGTCTGGAATTTCTGAGTTACTATCCCATAACGCCCGCTACCGATGAAGCCCTCTTCATCGAGGAGAACGGCGATGCTGTTGCGATCCAAGCAGAAGACGAGATCTCTGCAATTGGAATGGCATTGGGGGCTTCGATTTCCGGGCTGAGGGCTTGCGTCACCACAAGCGGCCCGGGCTTCAGTCTTATGAACGAAATGATAAGCTTCGCAGTCCAGGCGGAGATACCAATTGTGATAACGCTTTGGATGCGGGCATCACCGAGCACAGGGATGGCAACGAGAACTTCACAACAGGATCTCTTTCATGCAATTTTTTCGGGACACGGTGACACGGGAAAGATAGTTATCGCATCCGGAGACCATAGGGAAGCGTTTGAAGACACGTTCCGAGCTTTTGAACTTGCAGAGAGATTTCAGATACCTGTAGTTCACTTACTCGACAAGTTTCTTGCATCCTCAATTACGATGCTCGAGAAAAACATCTTTTCGCGAGAAAAGCCTGCAAAGACTTTTTCTGACAGTGAGCAGAGGTACTTGATAACAGAGGATGGTATTAGCCCTTTTGTTTTATTGGGGTCTCAAACGATGGTCGTCAGCAGTCTTGAGCACGACGAATACGGTTTCGCAACAGAAGATCCGTTTATAAGAGAGAAAATGATGCTTAAAAGGGAAAGGAAGCTTAGGACTATTGCAAAAAGTCTCAGCGGTGAATCCTTCGTTGTTTACGGCGATAAAGATGCGGAAGTAACCATTGTTTCTTTTGGTTCGACGAAGAATGCGATCTTGAATGCGATTGAGACGATGGAAAACGTGAAGTTTGTTCAGCTTCGAATCTTAAGTCCCTTCCCAGATATCTCGAAAGTCGTGAGCGGTAAAGTCCTATGTATCGAATCTAACTTAGGACAGCTGTCTTTCTTGCTAAGGACGTGTTGCAAAGTCGATGCTATTGCAAAGAAACTCAATGGACGACCGATTTACGAGAACGAAGTTAAAAAAGCGATTAAAGCTGTTAAAAACGGGGAAGAAGAGGTGATCTTGAGTGAAGGAATCTGACTACAAAACTCAGGCGTGGGTACAGTGGTGTCCTGGTTGTGGGAATTATGGAATCCTAACTGCGTTGAAAAAAGCTGTTGCGGAGCTCGAAATAGATCCTAAGAAGCTTGTCATCGTCGGCGGGATTGGCTGTGCGTCGAGGATTGTTTACTATATTCGAGGGAGCAACGTGCACGCGATTCATGGAAGGGCAATTCCGATTGCAACCGGAATTAAGCTCGCAAACCCTGAACTCACTGTGATCGTCTGCGCCGGAGATGGCGACATCCTCGGCATTGGCGCTGGACACTTTGTAGCGTTGGGGAGGAGGAATGCGGACGTCAAGGTTTTCATACACGATAACTCTGTCTACGGGCTTACGAAGGGTCAAGCTGGACCAACCTTGGATAAAGGTGTTAAGCTCAGGGCAATGGTAAGGGCGAACGTTCAAGATCGCATCGATCCGATCCTTTTAGCTTTCGTTTCTGGCTACAGCTTTATCGCAAGGGCTTACGCTTATCATCTAAAAGAGCTCAGGGAGATTATGAAGGACGCGATTCTCCACAAGGGGAGCGCTGTTGTCGACATTCTCCAGCCGTGTGTCACTTACAACGATCTCATGACCAGAGATTGGTTCGAGCAGAGAATTTACTATGTTGAAAAACCATTGGATGAGAAAGATTTGGTCGAGAAATCGGGCCAAAAAGACAGAATAGTGCTCGGAGTTCTTTACAAGTCGCAGAAGGAGACCCTTGAAAGAGTGGTTGCGAACCGCAAGCGAATGGAGAATTTTCTCAACAAATTCGAGGTCAAGTGATGCAGAAAGGTTATATACCGATCCAAAGTTCATCGTGCATGGCGAGGTTTCCAGAAGCGGAGGCGAGGCTTTTCAACGTAAAGATCTGCATGCGCTGTAACGCAAGGAACCCTATAAAGGCGGAGACTTGCAGAAAATGCGGGTATCGTGGACTAAGACCAAAGTCTAAGGAGAGAAAAGGTAAGTGATCACTCAGCTGGAAAATATCTGAGCTCTATTCCTGCCTCTTCGAGCAGTTTCAAACCATTTCTGTCCGCATATTCTCTGCCGTAGACGACGCATTTAATTCCAGCATTTATTATAATTTTTGCACATGTTATACATGGGCAGTGCGTCGAGTAAAGAGTTGCGCCGTCAACGCTTATTCCAAACTTTGCAGCCTGAATTATCGCATTTTGCTCCGCATGAACCCCTCTGCAAAGCTCTTGCCTTTCTCCACTCGGAACCCTGAGCCTTTCACGAAGACATCCAATCTCGTCGCAATGGGGTAAATTCGAGGGCGCTCCGTTGTAGCCGGTCGCCAATATTCGCTTGTCCTTGACTATTACTGCGCCAACCTTCTGACGAAGACAAGTAGAGCGTTTTGCAACAACCTTCGCAATCTCCATGAAATACTCATCGAGTGTCGGGCGCATCTCAGACACCCAAGAACTTTTCTGCGTTTTTCAAGCAAATTCTTTCCGCTTCTTCCGCGACGACTTTTGCAACTTCCGCCACTGCAGTAACGAACTCGTTTCCGTATCCGGAATCGCTGTTAACGATGAACCTCTCACTTCCGTGCTTCTCAACGATGTTTGCAACTTCTTGAGCACTCAGCTTCCCAAGCTGAACTGTTAAGCCAATCCAGTAATCCTTCTCTAAGACTAGATCAAGGTTTTCGAAGTTCACATGATCTACAACTGCAAGCTCTGCTGGAAAAGAAATGCTTTCAAGCACTTCCAATATTTTTTTAGTCACGATTCCTTTGTTCCTTCTCGGTGTGTGGATTACGCAGGGAACGTCTTTCGATTTTGCAATCCTTAGCTGATCTCTTAAAACTTCTATCTCTTCATTGGTAGCGTTCTCAAGTCCTATCTCTCCAAAGAGGTCCCAATCGCTCGCTTCAAGATGTTCAATCACCGCTTTGTAATTCGGAGGAATGCATCGGGGATGTATTCCGACTCCGGCCAACATCTCTATTCCAAGGATCTTGCATCTTCTTTTTTCAAACTCTTCGAGTTTTCTAAACGCATCGATCAGCGTTTGCGGAAAAAGGGGTTTTACTGGATAAAAGGAAAGGCTGCAAATCTTTTCTATTCCGCTCTCTTTCATCTTCCTGAGCTCCGTAATGCCAAGTCCTTCGGAGTGGACATGTGAATCGAAGAGCATGTTATTCGCGATCTCCTGAATAGATAAAGATTTCTTCGCAAAGCTTATCCACAAAGTTGGGAATCAGTTTAAATGGTGTTTGGGAGAATAGAGACAAAAGGCTCAAGAACTGGACATGGTTTAAGGTTTAAGATAACAAGGGTCGATGAAAGAGGCAATCTTAAGGCAATCCTCTCTTATGGTTCTTCCAATCAGGATATCCACATTGTAACGACCGCATCAAGCAAAGAGGAGGGAGAAAGGATTGCAAAAGAACTCATTGGTCTCCTTGAGCTTTGAGATGAACTAAGATACCTTCTCCGAGCCTTTCAACACTCACAAGCTGAAGACGAAGAAGTTTCTCAAAAGATCTTCCATCGCATATCGTTGGCGATCTCTCGCCACCTATGATGATTGGGGCGAAGTATACGAAGATCTCATCCACAAGATTTTCCCTGAGCAACGAAGCTATGAGCGTCCCTCCACCTTCAACCATTAGCCTTCGCACACCTTTTTCATAGAGATAACCCAAAAGGGATTTGAGATCCACCTTTTTCTCTCCGAACACGACAACTTCTGCTATCTTCGATATTCTTTCAATTCTCTCTTTGTCTGCAAGCTTCGAAACCGCAACGATAGCTTTACCTTCAAATATCTTCGCATTTTCTGGAATTCTGCACTTGCTGTCCACGACTACCTTTATCGGATTCTCGCTTTTTCCTTCGAGAACCCTTCTTTTCCTTAGCACTTCGCTCTTCACGTTCAGCTTTGGGTCGTCCGCAAGAATTGTTCCGATTCCTACCATTATCGCATCTGCACTTGCCCTTAGCTCGTCAACCCTTTTGAGATCTTCCTCGCAGGAAATCTTGATCTGTTTTCTGCTTTCGTCACTTATCTTTCCATCGATGCTCGCGGCGACGTTCACGAAAACATGGGGTCTCATGGTCTATCGTTGCGAACCCTTTATTTTTCCCTTTCCAACTCGATTTCATCGATTGCAAAGTCTTTTCTTTCTCCAATGAGCACTTCGAACTCTTGTGGAGTAATTATTGGCATCTTGAACCTTTTGTAATCGTCGTAACTTATTCTCGGACACGCAGTGTTCACGTAGAAATCAAATGGCAAATTTTCAAGCTTTTCTGGAGTAATTTCTCCGATGTAGACGATTATGGCTTTCAATCCTTTTTTCAGAGCCTTTTCTCTTATCTTCTCCGCCAATCTAAGCCTTTTCTGACCGGGTTTTGTCGATACAAGAATTCCGAGATTTTTGAGACCAACGCACCTCGAAATCAGGAAGTAGCGCTCTCTCGTGAACTCTTGTGCATTTATCTCTTTCAACTCAAAGTTCAAGGGGTTGATCGAGTAAACTTTTTTCCCCGTGTATAGAAGCGCACCCCTTGCGTGAAACACACCATCGCCCACGAAAACAACTGCATCCGCTTCCGTGTTTTTGAGCGCAGTGTAGTTGCAACCGAGAACTTGTCCTGGCATTTCAACCCTTGAGTTTCCTTTTTTGAGCTCAACAAAAAATCCCCTTCTCTCGAGGCTCTTCTTTAGCTCTGGTAGCTTGTGGCAATACTGTGCGGTTGAGATAAGCGCTATTTTCTGCTCTTTTATCTCCTTCAGTCTTTCTGCAACCTTTTCTGTGTCGTAATCGATGTAAAAAGGAATGTAAACAACTTTTTCAATGTTCAGAAGCTTTGTGTGCGCGTAGTGGTAAAGAACGTCGACATCGTTTAGCAAAGCCAAGTCGATGTCGCAAGCTCCAAAGCAACTCTCGCCACTCAGCACAATGTTCTCGAATTTTTCACATATCTCTATCGCTTTCCTTTTCAAACCGTCTGGCAACTGCACACCGATACGCATCCAACATGCATGATTGCTCAGGGTTTTAAGTCTATCCATGAAAAAGCTTCACGAATTAAGCTTGTATGATATAGAAATCTCACAATTTTGCGGGGAAAAGATTAATATTCTTTTGGTTGTTAAGCACCTTAATGAAATTGAAGCTTCGGATTTTACCGCTAAGAAGCGAGAAGTTGAGTGCAGTGCTGAATCCAAGGGACGCTGAAGAGCTCGGGTTGATGCCAGGGGATAGGGTGAAGGTAGTGGTTGGAAAGGAATCGTTTGTAGCGGAGCTTGACGTCTCTGGAATACTTGAAGAAGGCGAAATCGGGATTTGCAGTTTTACTGCAGAGACCTGTAGGATAGAAGAGGAATGCTCCGCGGAAGTGATCCCTGTCTCGCGCCCAAAGGCGGTTGAATTCATAAGGAAGAAGCTCGATGGTGCGAAGCTCACGAGCCACGAGATGAAGACGATAATCTCTGACATATCTAAGAATGTTCTGAACGATCTCGAAATTTCGGTTTTCATTCTTGCGAACGAGATCCTTGGAATGAGCGACGATGAACTGCAGTGGATGATCGAAGCGATTGTTGACAACGGGGAAAGAATCGCTTTTGAGAGAGGAGTGGTAGTAGACGTTCATAGCATCGGCGGTTTGCCGAGCAATAGGTTTCCGATAATAACTGTCCCAAC
>Ga0105162_1000193_pt1 | contig 41430 bp, 40 predicted proteins | sample JNZ201metaG_FD_81532 | JGI IMG/M metagenome (GOLD analysis project Ga0105162, IMG submission 81532) | Hot spring microbial communities from Jinze hot spring, China to study Microbial Dark Matter (Phase II) - JNZ 20120812A | ecosystem: Environmental > Aquatic > Thermal springs > Hot (42-90C) >...
AACAAAAAGAAATTTAAACAATAGTTAGGGGCTTTCCAGTAGAAATATAGGGGTGGGAGCCTCCTTTTCTTTAACATTTTATGTTCTTTGTCTATTTTTTTGTATGACAGTCCTTAATTGTAAAAAAGAAAATTCTTTACTAATCTTCCTAGTAAATCGCTGGGTGCCTAATTATGGAAGAACAGGAGAACATCTTAGATAAAGTATTTGCACAGTTTCTTAAGGGATCAAGAATTTTTAGGAATAGAGAAGTTTTAAGGCATGATTATGTTCCTGATAATCTCCCACATAGAAAAGAGGAAATTCTTCGCTTGGGTGAAATAACTGCTCCAGCCTTAAGGGGCTCACCCTGCTCTAATGTTTTAATTTATGGTAAAACTGGTACTGGAAAAACAGCTGTTGTTAAATTTGTACTAAATAAGATCGCTCAAAAAGCTAAGGAAATAAGTTCCCCCCTCAAAGTCTGCTTTGTAAATTGTAGGTTGGCTGGAACGGAGTATAGGGTTCTTGCTACTTTATGCTCAAGTATTGATATTAAAGTTCCCTTCACAGGTTTAGCTGTTGGCGAAATCTTTGATAGATTTAGGAAAAATTTAGAGTCTCAGGGCATAATTTTTCTTGTTGCATTAGATGAAATTGACGCACTCGTTAAAGTTCGCGGCGACACGCTATTATATGAACTCACCAGAATAAATGAAAGCTTAAATAATAGTAAAGTGTCAATTATAGGAATATCTAATGACTTAAAATTTAAGGAGTTTCTTGATCCAAGAGTGCTAAGCACATTAAGCGAAGAAGAGATTGTTTTTAAACCCTATAATGCTGACGAACTTCAAGATATTCTCGTGGAGAGATCTAAAATCGCATTTTATGACGGTGTGTTAACTGAGGGGGCTCTTAAACTTTGCGCTGCCCTAGCGGCCGCTGAGCATGGTGATGCAAGGAGGGCTCTTGATCTTTTGAGGGTTGCTGGTGAAATAGCTGAGCGGAGAGGCGACAAGAAAATTACAGAGATCCATGTGCGTGATGCTCAAGAGAGAATCGAACATGATCAAGTTTATGAAAGCATAAAAAGTCTACCAACTCACTCGAAAATTGTTCTTTTAAGCGTATATTTCCTCAGTAAGTTTGATTCAAATCGCTCAGTAACTGGCGATATATACAATCTTTACTCAGAACTCTGTGAACAATTAGGTATAAGCCCATTAACACAGAGAAGAGTGAGTGGACTAATAAATGAGTTAGATGTTATGGGTCTCTTAAACTCACGTGTAGTGAGTCTCGGACGATATGGACGAACAAAAAAGATAAGTCTTGGGGTTTCACGAAAGGTCATCGATGAAGTTCTCTCTGAAGACGAGAGATTCAGAAGCATAATGAATTATAAACCTAAATACATATTTTCTTCTTCATCTAAATAACTTGCTATATTAGATTGAAGTGAAGTTTATTGGAGTAACTTCCAGAGTCTGAAGGTTCACTATCGGGACTATACCTGGATTAGGTATATGCCCCATCTCCTTTTGATACTCAGTCTGCTCCTGCCATGCGCCTGAATTAACTACAAGTATATTTCGATAAATACTGTATTTCATCATATGCACATGCCCTGCATGGAATATGTCAGGCACATGTTCTATAACTAGATGATCAACAGCTTCGGAAGCTATTAGGGTTTTCATTCCATAAACTGGAGCTAAATGTCTGCATTGCAGTAGAATTTTCATGGCTTCATCTGGCTCTTGAAAGCTCATATTTGGGATCGATGAGATCACATCGTCTAAACTTCGTCCATGAGATATGAGAATGCTTATGCCATGCAAGCTTATGACTGATGGGTCTCCTAGAAATTTTATTCTTCCAAGATCATATAATGGTTCAGCATATTCCCGCAGTATGGCTGGTTGAGGAAGCGCTCTTCTGGTGGCATCATGATTGCCTGGTATAACAACTATTTCAATATATTCTGGAATTTCCTCAATTATTCTAGCAGCTTTCTCATATTGCCTATAGAGATCCTTTATCTCCAACTCCTCGAATTGCTTAGGATAGATTCCTACACCGTCAACGATATCTCCAGCTATTATCAAATATTTAGTGCGGCTTGCTATCTCCCTAAGGCTATTTCCACCAATCTCCCCCTTTAACCATCTTATAAATCGCCTAAATTCTTTCTCCATGAACATTTTACTCCCAACGTGTAGATCTGATAAAAGAACAGCGCATACTGGCACAGATGATTTATTAGGTTTCTTTAATGGAACATCTGGGAAAATCAGGTCTTCCGCTATAAACAGATCATTTTTTCCATGTAAAGCATTTACACAGATAACTTGATCTAAAAGGATCCTTTGAGCTTTTGAATATGCGCTATGATTTTCTATTGGTACAAATACGACTGCTTGATTCTCTAAATCTTCAACCTTAAAGAATATTCCACGTTTAGTTTCGCGCTTCTCAGTTATCATACAAATAATTTTTATTCGAGAGTTTTCTGGAGTCTTTAATGCATCCTCTATACTGCCAGCATCCTTGGAATCTACACGGCTTCTAATTATTCTACTTATTTTTCTAAAGCGGCTCCTAAAATATTCTATACAATCTTCCAATGATCCGGTTGCACTTATTTTATTAGTTGGATCACTTATCACTTTTAGATCAGACTCGATATTTTTAGCATACTGCTGGAAACTTCCCTTCCCAGTTACAGCAGGCGCGGTGATGGCTTCCTCAAGAATATTCTTTTCCTTAATCTTGCCTTCTAGGATTTCACGAGTTATCAGGAGAGGTTTTTCCGGAAGAGAATTGACCTCATCAATAATACTTTTGACAATAAAATCTAGATCAATCTTCTGGGAGATTTTCTTTAGGAGCTCAAAGGCTTCTCTATCGATTTGATATCCGGATTCAATTATTAATGAAACAGCCTTCCTAATATTTTCATTAAGCTCCAGCATTTTCTCTTATCTCACAAAACAAATATAGGTAGTAGATTAATAGTAGTTCTTAACATGCGTAAATATATAAAGGTTCATGTCTTCTAGAAGAAATACTATTTTATCAACTACTATTGTTAACTACTAATAACATATATTTTTAAGTATTAACTCAAAATTTAACATACTTTTTATACCTCCATCTATATAATCTCTATTGTTAGTGAAAAGATTTATTATTGGGATAATAATGGAGCTTCGAAAAGTGCAAATGACGAGGGGCGGAACTTTCTTTGTAACATTACCTAAAGAATGGGCTATAAGTAATGGTATAAGCCGCGGGTCGGTTGTTGCGAGCTTAATAACGCCTGATGGAAAACTTATAATTGATCCAAAATATCAAGTTGAACCAGCGCCTAAAGCGGTTGTTATTAAGCCAAGCCCCTTCCTTAACCGTGAGATTATTAGTAAGTATCTTTTAGGTTATGATATTATAAGTGTTGAGACTAAAGATCGAATTACTCCAGAGCAGAGAGACATTATTAAGAGGGCGCTATCCCGCCTTGTAGGCTTAGAGATAATTGAAGAGAACTATGGCAAAATAGTTATGCAGTGCTTGCTTGAGCCTTCAGCTCTCTCTCCAGAAAAAATCCTGCGCCGTGAGCACTTAATTACCTCAAGTATGTATAGGGATGCTGTTACAGCATTATTAGATAGGGATGTCCAATTAGCAAAGAATGTTATCGCTAGAGACAACGAGGTTGATAGACTTTACTTTTTGCTAGTTAGGGTTTTAAGGACGATAATACAGAACCCTGGTTTAAGTGAGAAGCTAGACATACATCCAATAGATTGCTTAGATTATAGGTTAGTAGCAAGTTTAATCGAGACGATCGCGGACTTATCATTGCAAATAGCTGAGTATGCTATTAAATTTGAAGGCTTAGAGCTAAGTAGTGAAATCTCAAAAGCATTATATGATCTCTACAAAATCATACACGAAGCTTATGAAAACGCCGTCACATCTTTCTTGTCACGTAATATCTCCCTAGCGGAATCTATAAGAGATAAAGAACCATTAATTAAAGAATTAAGTCGTAAAATTGAATCTCTATCTGATACGTTACCTATGGAAAGAACGCAGAATTTAATTACGGTCCTATTCTTGTTAAGCCGTATATACGATAACAGCGTTGACATCTCGGATCTAACGACTTCTAAATATCCCTAGTAAATCTTATTTTTGTCTTCATTAATCTACTTGATATTCTGATGACTTAGAATTTACTCTATCCCCAGGACGCTGTATAATTCCATGCCACGGTTTCTCCATCCTGCATAATATGTTTGTCGCATGATTCCCAAAGCATTTCCCATTCTCCTGAAGTAACATTTAGAAAATACCATAGCCAATATTTGCCTGTCTCTCCCCCTACACCGTTTATATGCGTTATAAACACACCGTACTCACTAGTTATATAGTCTATTTTGGCTATCCTCTTCATCACCTCGAAGAGCGTAGAATCCCTCTGAACTAGGATTTCATTATGATACTCTGAGGTCCCATTTCCATAATCGATCAAAACATTAACTTTTATCATTCGCGCCATAATATTCTCGTATTCTTCCACTATTTTCTCGTAGAGACTTTTATATTGCTCATAAAGGCGCTTATATCGCTCGCCCTCACTATAATAGGTTGCAGCCATATACAAGGATACTATTAGGAGACATAAAAGACCGAGCGAGATCCATACCCATATATTCTTTTTATGAATCATTTTTCCTCACCTCCCACATAAATTAATTTCTTGATTACTTTGACTATGATACTACAGCCAAAGAAGAAGAAAAAGAAGTTTGATACTTCATGGACTATTGAAAAATATGCGCCAGTTATTACTCCCATTATTGGGGGGAGACCAAATATTAAGGCAGACACTATATTTGTAAATAAATAGTAAACAAAGGTTGCGAGAAAACCAATAACACCAAACTTAAAATTTAACCATAACAATTGCCTTTTGCTTATGCTTGCTAGAAATATATCTGAACCCGACCCAACCCTCCTTGAGAACCAACCTATAAACCCATAAAATCCTTCACCCAAACATGTGGCGACAAAAATTACTGGATGAAATCCATATGGATTTATAGTTCCATAGACAACCCACGTTAAAACACCAACCATTATCCCTGGAAGGGCACCCATCAAATATCCACTTATGAAGACCAATAGATCCATAATTTTGATATTAGGAATCCCGATCATAACATAATTTGATGCCAAATTCATCGCTACCATTAGAGTTACCAGGCTTAAGATCTTTGTTAAAGGCGGTCTAATAATCACCATATATTTGGATGGATAATCCATCCAAATATATAAAACTTTTTATATGGTAAAATTAATTGTTACCGAATCTTTAGTCTAATAGTGAAGTAAAATGAGTGAAAGATTAAAAAGTGATCTCGCCAGTCTAGAGCAAGAAATTGCTAACTTAAAAGATGAGATAAATAAGTTAAATGTGGAATCTCGGAATCTCCTTAAAGAGAGGAATGAAATAAGCAGTAGAATAAGCGAGATGAGACTTGAGGCTACTGGCCTTAAAAATAAGCGGGAATCTTTAAATGAGGATGTTAAGAATCTGAAGGCTACATTGATGGAGCTTAAACGGGACTATGAGGAGAATCTTAACTCTCTGAAAGAGTTAAGACAGAAAATCAGAGAACATTTGAGGTTTAAGCCCTCTAGGAGCAGGGAAAGCTTAGAGAAAGAGATCGCAGATCTAGATTGGAAAATTCAAACAACACCATTAACAATTAATGAGGAGAAAAAGATTATTGAGCAAGTTAAAATATTGGAGGAACAGCTATCCTTCTACCGAAAGCTGGAAGCTATGAAGAATGAAGTTTCTATGCTGGAGGGACGCTTAAAAGAGATTAAAAATAAGATTGCCATTTGTAGGGATAAAATTGTTAAGACAGCTGAAGAAAGCCGAATTTTTCATGAGAAAATGATTGAATGTTTTAAGAAAATAGATGAATTAAGGGCTAAAATGAACGAGATAAATGGAAAATATGTAAAGAATAAGAATGAGGCATCATCCCTTCGCTTAAAATATATAGAATTGGTAAGTCGAGCTTCGGCTATAAGAAAATCCATTAAAGAGGAGGAAGAACGGAAGAAGATTGAAGTTACATCCGCTCTTAAGGAAAAAATTAAGAAAGAGGCTTTGGAAAAGCTTAAGAGTGGTAAAAAAATCTCCTTTGAAGAATTTAAGATTTTAGCTGAGGATGGAATAATATAGGGAAAAGTATTAGCTTAATAATTGAGGTAAACTTTTATTTTTCTGGATAAACTTATTTATTTTGCGTATTTATGGGAGAAAACTAATGTCAAACCAAGAGAGGCAAAATTCGGGAGAAGAGCGTATACTAATCGTTTGTGTTGATAGGGATAATGATGTGGGTAGGAAAACAGGGATAAAAACTCCAATCATTGGTAAAAAAGAGAATATTGATGCCGCGCTTAAGCTTCTACTAGTTGATCCTGAGGAAGCTGATGCTAATGCCATGTTTGAAGCCGTCAGGATATGTGAAAGCTTAGAAAGGAGCGAATCTGGCAATATCTCCTGCCAAGTTGTAACGATAGCTGGCTCCGAACTAGGCGGGATAGCTGCGGATAGGAAACTCATCTCGGAGTTTAATGAGGCGGTAAAAGAGTTTAAACCGAACAGTCTAATTCTCGTTACCGATGGGTTCTCAGATGAAGATATTCTGCCTCTTGTTCAATCCAGGATCCCAATATCGTCAGTAAGAAGAGTTATCGTTAGGCATAGTGAAACAATAGAGGTGACGGCAGCCTTATTCTCCAAATATTTAAGGAAGATTATTGAAGACCCAAAATACTCGCGGATATTCTTAGGTTTACCTGGGATCTTACTTATAATGCTTGGGGTTCTATCCTTTTTAGCTATTTTTATACAATATGATATTGGGAGATGGGCTTGGATTACAGGGTTAATAATAGTTGGAGCATACCTTCTGGGCAAGGGTTATGGATTAGATAAAAGGGTGGTCTCCGCGCTTTCAAGACTCTCCTCGTATCCTTCTGGATTAGTATCCGGATCCTCGCTGGTTTTTGGCATTCTATTGATCGCTGTAGGTTTTTATCAAGCATTCTCTCAAATATTTTCTAATCCCAATATTCTGCCGAATCCCCTTCCAAGTGATCCAGGCGCTTGGCTTAATATCATACCCAGAATCCTTGGGCTAGTTATCTCCACATCAATAACAATAGTTATTATAGGATTTTCAATAATACTTTTTGGAAGATCCTTGGGATACCTTCTTGAACGTGATTCTAGATTCTGGAGGTCAATTATCTTCATATCGGTGTGTATTTGGTCTTGGAAGATTTTCAACGAGGTTGCAGAAATATTAGTTGAGCCTTTGTTACCTTTAGATGACTTAATTGCATCAATAGTTATCGGCATAATGATAGTTGCGGCATTAATACCAGTAATTCATGTCTTAAGTAGAAAGTATAGGTTCTTCTTTAGGGAGAATATTAAAGCAGAGACTGGTGAGGAAGAATCTAAATGAAAGCGATAACTAACAAGAAAGTTAGTATAGCAATAATAGGAGGAACAGGTTTAGAAGAGCTCTTTAAGAGCTCCTATGCTGTTAACGTTGGAACGCCTTATGGCTTCTCATACGAAATCTCGATATGTGAGATCCAGAATAAGACTGTTGTGTTTTTACCGAGACATGGGCGTAAACATGATGTTCCACCACATAAAATTAATTACAGGGCTAACATGTATGCTCTCTATAAGCTTGGTGTCGAGAGAATTATAGCGACGAACGCTGTTGGCGCAATAAACTTAAACTTTAAGCCCGGTGATCTCGTGATCCCGCATGATCTCATAGACTTCACGAAACAGCGCCATCTAACATTTTATGATGAAGCCCCGGTTACACATATTGATGTTACAGAGCCATATTGTCCAGAAATCCGCAAGATTCTAATCGAGAAATCTAAGGAAATAGGTGTTGTGCATGATCAAGCAGTTTATGTTTGTACTGAGGGTCCGCGTTTTGAGACGCCTGCTGAGATACGTATGTTTAGGACTTTAGGGTGTGATGTTGTCGGTATGACTGGCGTGCCAGAGGCTATTCTTGCACGTGAGCTTGGTATATGTTATGCGACTTTATGTTTTGTTTCAAATATGGCTGCTGGAATAGCTAATAAACTCACATATGAAGAGGTTTCAGAGGTATCAAAGATTGTTATGCCGAAAATCCGTAAAATTATATTGGAATCTATTGTCTCCCTGCCTGAAACCAAAAGTTGCCAATGCTCCTTATCAGTTAAGCTTGGTAAGAAATCATAGTATGGGTGAAATACATGCTTAAAACCCTACTATCAATACTTGGAGTCTACAAAATTTATGAAAAATGGCTCCAGCATCAAATAAAATACCAGAAGAAACCAGAGCACATAGCAATAATATTGGATGGAAACCGTAGATGGGCGCAAGAGAGCGGTCTTGAACCCTGGATGGGCCACTATTACGGTGCAAATAAAACAAAAGATGTTTTAAAATGGTGCCTTGATTTGGGTGTTAAAAGTGTGACATTTTATGCCTTCTCAACCGAAAACTTTCAAAGAACCCGGGAGGAAGTTGAGAATATTATGAAATTATTTAGGAAGAAGCTAAAAGAAGTTTTGGAAAGCAAGGACATTCATAAATATAGAGTTAGAGTTAAGGTTATTGGGAGAGTTAATTTGCTCCCTCGGGATTTACAAGAAATGATTCGAATTGTCGAGGAGCAAACTAAAGATTATAATGAGCATTACTTAAATCTGGCTATAGCTTACGGTGGAAGGGCTGAGATAATTGACGCAACCAGAGCGATTGCTAGAAAAGTTGCTGCTGGGGAGTTTTCACCTGAAGAAATAGATGAGAAGGTTTTTGAACAACACCTATATACGGCCTTCCTGCCGAAGCAGGATCCAGACCTAATTATAAGAACATCTGGAGAAGAAAGGTTAAGTGGATTCCTACTCTATCAATCAGCTTACAGTGAATTATGCTTTTTAGATGTTTACTGGCCTGAATTTAGACGTATAGATTTATTGAGGGCTATTAGAATTTACCAGAAGCGTCAGAGGAGATTTGGAAGATAGCTAGAAGAGGCGGGTTTAAGCTCTCTTCTTGGCGCTTACGATGGATATAACATCCTTATCTTTAATTATATAGTTTTCCCCAAGCCTCCTTTTCGTTCTAACATCTACAGCATATATGAAGCTCTCACCTAGCTCAGTATGAATCATATAAGCTAGGTCTCTAGCAGTAGTATTATTCGGGACCAGTCGGGCTTCGGGTAGAACCCTACCATAATGATCCGTGAGCTTCTCCGGATCCTCAACTGGGTAAACAACCACCATTTTTAAAAGCTTTTCAAAAGCAGCGTTTATAGCGTCCTGAACACCAGTTGACCCATATTTATCAAGAATTTTCTCTTTTATTGCCTTAAGCGCGCTCATCTGTTTATCCGTAATCTTGGCAGGATCCTTGACCTCGAAATTTGGACTGCCAGGTACATAATGGATTAGGTCTTTTTCAGCGGCTCTTCTCAGGGCTAACTCAGCTTCAGCACAACACGGTATAACAATATATCCCTTTTCTTTAAGTCTTTCATAGTTTTCTTCAGCGAAGGGTAGATCCATTTTATTTGCAACTAGAAGCATAGGCTTCGAAATTTTTCTTAGTACGTCAACAAATCTTAAGAAGTCTTCATCACTCCATCTTGTGGGTTTATCTCCGCTTAGCCCACTAATCTTAAGCGCCTCAATTATATGCTTTCTCCTTATTGCTAAACCACTTAATCTTTCCTCTAAGAGTGATGCGAGATCAGCAGTTCCTGCTTCAACAGTTCTAGCAATTCTGGGCCAATCTTTCTTTATAATTTGTGCAAACCACATTGTTAATTCTCTCTCCAAGAATTTTACGTCCTCCAGAGGGTCATGCGCCCCAGGCTTTATTAATCTGCCCTCAATATCAGTTGAGCCTGAGGCATCGACAACGTGAATGAGGGCATCAGCTTTTCTGATTTCATCTAAAAACTGATTTCCAAGTCCTCTTCCTTGCCATGCATCTGGAACTAAACCAGCACAATCAATAAGCTCTACTGGTATAAGCCTTATACCGTTTATACAAACCGAGTTTACAGGATTATCTTTGACATTAAATTCCTTACATACACACTGGGTTTTAAAATATCCAATACCCTTATTAGGTTTTATAGTTGTAAATGGATAGCTTGCGATTTCAACGGTTGCTAACGTTGCAGCGCTAAAAAATGTAGATTTACCAACGTTAGGCTTACCAACAATACCAACCATCATAAACCTTAATCTTCCTCCAAAAATTAAATATTGATGTTAATGGCTAATGAGTCTTCCGATACTATTTATCCCTTAAGGTTTATAAAAACAAAAAGTTTGGGAGATAGTTGTTCTAAAACCACCTATATTTTAATGATTGAAGATTCTCTAACTTTAACTTCATTGAATGAACCATTGGCATAGTATAATAGGGTTCCTTGAGCTGATGTCTCAACTATTGTTGTACCATCGATTAGATTATATATTTTTATTGGGAAATGTGGAAGAATATACTCCTTTAGACCTATTACTGCCCTATCATTATCAACCGGAATTAATGATATTACTTCGACCTCCGAATCTTCAAGGGATAACTTTAGAGTTTCCCCAGATCTGAGTATACCGCGCTCATCCTTAAATGCATTGTAATAGATGTAGTTTCCACGCCTAACATTAAAGGGAAGAATATCGAGCGATATAGAATCATCTATTCTTTCCCCTCTCCTATTAACGTTAAACGCTGCTATAGCTATACTTTCTTTGACTTTTGAAGCCAGCTTAAGCAGAACAAGATCGTTATATGGATCCCTAAATAAAATGTCTCTTGTCGGTAAGGCAGGCTCATCTACTTTAATAACCCTTCCATCCGGTAGAACGAAGCGCTTAAGTAAATCAATATTCGTCTTCTCAGGCTCCCTATCTGTTAAATATATTGGGCCTCCACTGAATACTCTGGCAACTGCATGCACCTTTGCATACGGATCATATGATATGAACATGTCATAGTCTGGATACGTTATGTTACTGAACAACAGAGCGTTATATGCGCTAAATATTGTGTGAAGTTTCGCATCAGCCTTCCAGAGGGGCAAGTAATCCGTTGATACTCTCATTACGTTACTGAATAGGAAATTGCTATAGTTTTCTGGAACCATACTCATGCAGTTCAGTATATCCAAGCCATTAGCGTACGCAGCCGCCTGCATAGCTAACTCAATATTTCTGGAGGCTTCGCCCACCATTAAGGCCCTATGGTAGAGCATATGGATGGCCCACTGATTATCCACTTTAACAAAGTCTACGCCCTCATCTTTTACCCATAAGAAGAATTTGTTGTAAAATTCAAATGCCTCATTCATTAGTGGTGGGGGAACATAGCTTCTCTCAAATCTAGAGGGGTATCCTCTGATGCCTAGCTCACGAGATACTTCTTCTGTGAAGCCGCCCCAATGAATATTTATTGTATGCCATAACCCCACTAAGCTTATACCCATTCTCTTTAATTCCTCAACGACTCCACGTATACCTTTGGGAAACCTTTCATTCGTTGAAAGTCTTGAGAGGGTTCTATGAGGCTTCATCTCATCTTGCCATCCATCATCTATTAAAACCCATCCTAGATTGAGTCCCCTACCCAGTAAGTCTCTGACTATTTTAATAATGTTGTCATGAGAAAGATCCTCCGTTAACAGAGCGTTCCAAGAGCACCAGCCAATTTTATCCAGAAATATTGGTGTTCTCTTCATCTCTCTGGGCTTAAAAACTATAAGTGAGGCTGCGGTTTTAACGCATTGCTTAACAGCCATGTAAGGGTCGCCATCGATGGATATCACAGTTATCCAGCTCAGCTCAATATTCTTTGCTTCTTTGCCTGAAAAAGTTCTGAGCGTTAGTTTAGGTTCTACATAAGTTGTTGTTTTATCTGTAATTGTAAGTAGAGCCATATACTTGCCACAATAATCTGCTAACAAGAAGATACTGTAGTAGGGTATATTCTCGAAATCCCCAGAGATTATAGGATATGTCCAGCAGGAAATTCCACGAATGTATCCCTCCTGATCAATCCGACCCAATGTTGGAGGATACTCTGGATCATCCGGGGGCCTGGGACCTTTAGGCTCCCTGCCTAAAACTATCTGACCATAATAGCCAAATCCGCCGGAGAGGCTCTTCCCAGCTTCTCTATGTGTTGTTAATGATAAAACCTTAGATGGCTTTTCGGCGTTTAATCCAATCTCTAATGAGATTTCAGAGCTCAAGCTTTTTAGGGATGCTGCTGAGAAACCGAGGGCGCAGCTATTTCCACAATTAAGTAGATAAATCTCTATGAGGGATCTCTCGCCTTCGTATTTGAAAACCTCGTACCTTCCCTCTCTGCGTAGACCCTTATATTCGCATGGCTCCCTAGAGCCATCTGCAAATAATACCTCTACTGTTCTTATACCTAGTAGAAGACCCCCTAAATTAAATATAGGTTCACTCATGTAACCACCGATAAACTTTCTATTTACACTTAAAAGATATTGTGTTATAGGTGTTCGGCAAATAAATTATTATCCCCTTTTTGGCTTATTCCAGAAAAATTTAAGGTTATATGGCTTGGTCTCTATTTAATGTTGGAGGTGAAAATATGAGCTATGCTGACCCTTACCTATGGCTGGAAAATTTGGGGGATCAGAAGGTAGTGAATTGGGTGCTAGAAAAAGATAGGAGGGCAAGGGATCTTCTGAAGCCCCTCTCTAAACAACTTATGCCGAGAATTAGCAAGTATTACTCACTTCCATATGTTATATCGGTTAAGACAAGCAAGGCAGGCAACTTCATACTTTTCCGTGATAGTAAATCTTTTAAGATTGGCGAAATCACTTCAGAAGGCTCAATTAATGAGATTATTAATTCGGAAAATCTTGGAGAAGATGTAGTTATACAAAGATTTTACATATCTGAGGATGGGGGTAAACTTGCATTCTCATTCTCTTTAGGTGGCTCTGATGAGGGAGTGATTAGGATCATAGATTTAAAATCCAAGCAGATTCTAGACGAGTTAAGGGGAATGATAGGTGACATAGTCTGGTTAAGTGAGGAGAAATATTATTATGTGAAGCTTTACAGCAAGGAGAAGACACCTGATGGAGTAAATCCCCCAACCGAAAGAGTCTTTCTACGAGAAAATGGTAAGGAGGAGATGGTTTTTGGTGGTGGTCTTCCGCAACTGTACTTTATAGGTCTCAAGAAAAGTTCGCGGTCTAATAAAGCTCTACTATCCATCATGTATGGTTGGACTAAAAGTGATGTCTACGTTGGGGATATGGAGAAACCAGACAGCTGGAGATTCCTTTATGGTGGAGGCGATCTACTAGCGTTTCCAGTAGACTATGTTGAAGGAAGATATATTATAACAAGCTTTGATGGAGATGAAATGGGACGTTTAATTGCCATTGATAATAAAGGCAAAATTGATGAGATTTTGGGAGAACAGGAATATCCGCTAGAGGAGGCTGTTATAGTTAAAGATAAAATAGTGGCGTCCTACCTAGTTAATGCTTCTACAAGACTTAAAATATTGGGGCTGAATGGTAAAGAAGAGGGAGAGATAAAATTTGAGCCATTGGGCGTAGTGATTTCACTCCACTCTAATGGAGAGAAATGTATATTTAAGTATGAATCTTTTCTTATACCGTACCGTATATATCTCTTAGAAAATGGGAATTTGAAAATACTATGTTCGGAAGAGGTTCAGAGGGACTTTGAAATTAAAGAGTTCTGGGTTACATCTAAAGATTTAACGAAGATTCATGCATTTAGAGTTCAGAATAGGCCTAAATCAAGTAACCTTGTACTTGCATATGGTTACGGCGGTTATAGAATATCCTTAACCCCTAGATTCTACCCATTCATTATTCCATTCATTGAGGATGGAGGAGTATTTGTTGTTGCCAATTTACGGGGTGGAGGGGAGTATGGCGAGCGGTGGCACAGAGCTGGCATGCGTGAGAACAAACAAAATGTTTTTAATGATTTCATCGCGGTTTTGGAGCATTTAAGGAGCGAAGGAAATAAAATAGTGGCTTACGGCGTTAGTAATGGCGGGCTACTTGTAGGCGCAATTCTAACCCAGCGTCCAGATTTAATAGATGGAGCCCTCATAGGATACCCGGTGCTTGATATGCTGAGGTTTGACAAACTGTATATAGGTAAAGTATGGACTACTGAATTCGGCGATCCAGAAAATCCAAGGGATAGAGAGTTCTTACTCAAATACTCGCCGTACCATAACTTGGTCAAAAGGAGTTATCCGCCTGTAATGCTATTTACGGGATTGCATGATGACCGTGTTCACCCAGCACATGCCTTCAAGTTTGCTGCGAAGCTCGAAGAAGCTGGAACATTTTACTTGCTTAGGGTTGAGACTAAAAGTGGGCATTCTGGGGCTGCGCCGCAAACTAAAATAGAGGAATATTCTGATATAATGGCTTTTGTATATCATATGCTTGGAATACATCATGGCTGATGCCATCCCTAAAAATGGATTGCGAGGTGGATTATGACCGATCTAAATGACTTAGATAATAGAGTTTTCGATTTATATAGCCGTATTAATGGTGTCTATGATCATGAAAAAGAGCTTTTTGTTCCCTCAGAGCATAATATTAGGGGTTTTCTTAACGAAATAGGTGAACTTAGGGTAGAGTTGCAGAAAATAAAGAAATCTGCGGAGAATAGGGTTTGGGCTCAGCATATCGAGGACCTGCTGGACGGAATGGAAGTAAGTTTACTTGAAGATATGCGCTATCCAAGCAAATACCTACGTTATCTTGGATACTCAATAATTAGAGTCTTAGAGGATGAACGAGAAAATAGGGAGAAAGCAGAGATATTAATTTCAAAATTATCGTATGCTAAGCAATTTTTTGAGAGTCTTAAAAATATATGCTTAACAGCTAGTGACTCCAGAATTGAGCGTGCAATAATATGTGCTAAAAATATGGAGGTAGATTTAGAATACTTTGTAAAAATTGCGGAATCTTGGCTTCAGAGCGAGAAGGATGAGCATGCAAAAGGACTTTATCTTAAACTAATTGAGGAGTTTAATAAGCTAAAGAGTTATATAGATAACTTCATAATTGAGGCACAAAATATTAAGGGTAAAGATAGAAGGATCTTGGAGGATATCCCATACGCTACTATTCTTAATATGCGATATGGGATCTCGCTTGATTGGCTCCTAATGCGGTATGAGGATGAACTTGAAAAGGCATGTAGGAAATTTGAAGAGCTAGCGGCGAAATTAGATCCAAGTAAAAAGCCTATAGATGTCTTAAGAGAGCGCATTCATATCCCCTATGACTCGCCGGAAGAGATGTTTGCGGCAATGAAGAACTTTCTAAAAATAGCTAGGGAGAAAGCGAGAAATTATCTAGATTTTCCTGAAGGAGAATCATGCGAAGTCATCGGAGTTAAAGAAATGGAGAAAGATATTTATCCAATGGGGCACTCCGGCGGGCCAGATCCAATAAAAGGTGGGTTAAAGCATACCATTGCCCTAAACCAATATAACTTCAGGGCTTTCACCAAAGGCTGGCTAATGATGATGGCTATACACGAAGCCTATTACGGACATAATATTCATTGGATTAAGATTGCAATGGCTAATTTACCTAAAACTTTCAAGATTGAGGGGGGTAAGGAAGTTCCCCTTGTTGAGGGGCTAGCACATAGGGGTGAAGAACTTTTACAGTACATTTATGAGGATGAAGCTTTCCCATTATTTGTTGCCTGGCGGAGGATCCATACGGCTCTCCGCGTATATATAGATGTCAAATTATTCCATCTTAAAGATTTAACACCTGAAGACGCTGTAAAATTATATATGGAAATAATGGGTTTCGATGAACAAACATCAAAAGGTTTAGTTGAAGCACACTTAGAGAGCAGAGGCTACTTCGTTTGCTATTTAGCTGGCTACAAGATGATAGAAGAAATTAGGAAAAAAGTAAATATGAGTGAGAAAGAGTTCAGCGATAAGCTCTTCTCAGCCGGTTTCCTATCAATGAATTGCATTAAAATGCTTTTTGGGATAAATGATCCATAAACGTTAAGATGTTTTCCTATTGTTAACCATGATCGTTTTTAGCTTCATTTAAGAAAAGACATATATTTTTATTGTATCCAAATATATATCAGAGGTCTGGGGGAGAATGCATTAATTAGAAAAGTCCTCTCAGTTACAGCTTTCTTTTTGTTGCTGCTACTATTTTTACTGCCTACAGTTCATGTTGTAATGGCGAGGATGGAGAAACCAATATTAGTTCTCGAGGGCGCCCCGGGAACATATTCAGCTGGCAAGGTTGAGGCAGCTTTAAATCAGATGGGCTATAAAGGCGAAATATTCATAGTTAGATCCGAAGAAGACCTTAATAAAGCTTGGGCTAAAAGAAACAAGTACGCCATTATGTTAATAGCTTATCACGCCTTTAGGGATAATGCTTTTCTAAGAGATTGGCTGGCTGCAACAAGCGAGGAGATAAAATCTTGGGTGTATGATATAGGTGGAACAATAATTGCATGCACAAAGGATGCTGAAGACGATCCATTATCTGCACTTTTTGGGCTTACTAAAATAAGCGTACCGCCCGAGGTCGATGAAATTCCTCTAACGCCAAATACCCCATTTGCAGCAGGTGTACCTGAGGGAAAACTCTCTTCCTCAGGTGGGTTCTGTACATTTGCTTATTCGGAACCATTACCTAACTGGGTTCAATACGTTGTGGCAACAAAGGATGGGTATCCAGCAATTGTTGCCGGAAAATATGGTAAAGGTTGCTTAATTCTTGGTCCAGCGGAATGGACCGATACTACAGACGCATATAAACCTGGAACTGAAGATTGGGATGCCTTCTGGGCTAATCTATTTGATTGGATAGATGAAACATCCGAGTGGGTTCCTCCACCACCTGAGGTATACACCAAAGAAGAAGTGGATCGTTTAATTGAAGAAGCCATTAATAGGGCTGTTGAAATAGCGCTTTCCTCAATCTGGCCAACACCAACCATAGCCGTGGCATTTGGTTTATTTGGAGTAATTATTGGGATAATTGCCGTAGCAATCTCAGCGATAGCGCTCAGACGTAGATAAAATTACAGGACTCGACTAAACCCCCATTTTTTTTCTTTTACTAAAACCTAAAGAAGATATACTGAAATTCATACAATGATGCAATAATTAAGTTTAAGTGAATGACTTAGGGAGAAGGTTAAGGATAAAATTATACTATTTTGATTCATCTGAATATGTGCAAATTTAGTCAAGCACGTATATTAAACAAAAAATATGATAGCGTTAAATTTTATTTACAGCTTAACACTTATCTCAACGCCACCCGCACCTGCTGGTACGTATTTACTTATATATCTTCCCGAATGTCTTACATAATCCAAGTAGTCTGGCGCATAATCTACGTTGTCTGCAATTACGACGCTTCCTTTATGAAGTTTGTCCTCAACTAGCTGTAAGTAATTTAGGTACTCACTTTTTTCTGCATCTATGAAGACGAGATCAAATGTGCCCTCTAGTTTCGGGATAACTTCAAGAGCATCGCCGACTAGGACCTCCACGGTCGGCGGTATCTCTGCCCTTCTTATGTTCTCTCTCGCTATTTTTGCACTATTAGCATCTTTTTCAATAGTGATTAAGTGGGCATCACTATTCAACTCCTTTCCCATTAAAATTGCTGAGTATCCAACAAGTGTTCCAATCTCCAAAACACGTTTAGGTTTGGTCTTACGAATAACTTCTACCAAAATTTGGCCCCTAAATGGTCCCACAATAGAATGAGGCAACCGTCCCATTTTAGCCTCCTCCTCGATTTCCTTCAAAACCTTCTCCGCCTTACTTAGACCCATTCTCCTCATCTCCATGAAAGCTGCTAATCGATCCCTTAAACTTCTTATTTTGTCAATATTAGTTTAGTTTTTGTGCACGCTACTGTAAATGTATTAATTCATTACTTTCTTTTAATAATCTATTTAAATACATAGGTTGATGTTACAAATGCAAATGGAGCTAAGATAAAGAGGAAGACGAATACTCGAAGTATTCGTCTTAAAGTGGGGCTAAGATCCACTCGAGAATCAATAGATTTAGTGACAATGAAAGTGCATAATCGCTTAGATTTTTTGGAGTAGTCTCAGCGCTGGCCAGAGTGTGGCTATAGCAGTAGATAATAGGGACAGGAGATTGAGGGGACTTGTAAAACTCGGCGCAAACCTCTTTGATCCGAAAAGCGATGAATATGTATGGTTGCTAGGGAGCCTGAAGAAATAGCCAAGCTAATAGATACAAGCTTTGAATACTCTAGAACATAATGGACTTAAATTCTTTAGAGAAAAGTAGGTAGAAGGCAAAGATGACGCAAGCCGAAGTATTGGTGCCGCGGGCCGGACTTGAACCGGCGACAGCCCGGTTTCAAAGGTTTATTTTTGTTTGTTCTTCAGCCGGGTGCTCTCCCAAACTGAGCTACCGCGGCTCTCTCTTTCCAAGTTATTATGAATTTACTTTATATTAAAATTTTATGCTCCGCATATTTTTCTTAAATATTTTTTAGGTTGCCATTTTTGGATTAGAAATGTTTTTCTGGTGAGTATATATGCAAATATAGGGAGAGGGATATTGAGAGGAGGCGTCTTCTGCTTGGGTAAAGATGAGTTTTTTAGGGAGATACTTGAGTGCTCTTATAGGATGCTTGAGAAGTATCCTTTGTGTGATCATTGTTTAGGTAGACAATTTGCTTTTCTAGGCTTTGGTGTAGATAACTCTGAGAGGGGTAGGTCTATTAAGATGCTGTTAGCTATGATGGCTCATAAAATGGCTATTTCCGAAGAAACAAAATTGAAGAAGATGGGAGTTGCTATTCTTAAGACACTGGCAACTAATGGCTCATTTAAGATGGCATTAGATTTACTTAATAAGATGAGGAGGAGGGTTGGTGAAGTAAAGAAATGTTTTCTTTGCGGGGGACTATTTGGAAATATTGAGCCAATAGTTAGCGGGGCTATTGAGAGTTTAAAGAATTATGAGTTTGAGAGTTTTTTAGTAGGTATTAAGCTTCCCCTCGAGATTGAGGAGCGCGAGGACGAATTTAAGGCTGAGTTTAATGTTAAGTATGGGGAGAGTATTAAAAATGAGTTTAGTAGGATAATTGGGAGGGAGATATCCCAAAAGCTTAATAAAAAAGTTGATTATATGAAACCCCAGATAGTTGTCCTAATAAATCCCTTCACCAGGGAAATCAATTTACAAGTCAGCTCACTCTTTATAGCTGGAAGATATAGGAAGCTTATACGTGGAATACCCCAATCAAAATGGATATGTAGAAAGTGTCGTGGGAAAGGCTGTGCAAAATGTAATTGGACTGGGAAATTATATCCGGAATCCGTTGAGGAATTGATTGCCAAGCCAATATTGGAATTGACCCTTGGTGAAGAAACATCCTTTCATGCCGCTGGAAGGGAAGATAGAGATGTTCGCATGCTTGGACAGGGACGCCCATTTATAATTGAGGTTAAAAAACCCAAAAAGAGAGACATAGATCTTAAAGAACTTAAAGAGATCATAAATGAGTATGCTAAGGGAAAGGTTGAGGTGTTAAAACTTAGGCTTGCGGATAAGGAAGATGTGAAAAAACTTAAGAGTATGGAGCATGCTAAAAAAATCTACAGGGTTATTGTGAAATTTAATAGAGAGATTAGTGATGAAGAAATAGAAAAGCTGGAAAAAGCGCTCACCGATGTAACGATCCGACAGCGTACACCTCTACGTGTATCACATCGTAGATCAGATAAAATACGAGAAAAACACATATATGAGACTAAGATAAAAAGGTTGACAAAGAGTAGTGTGGAAATGAGGATTAAATGCCAAGGAGGTCTATACGTGAAGGAGCTTATAACTGGAGATAATGGACGAACAGATCCAAGCGTTTCAAAGATAATCAATGCTATAGCTGAACCTATCGAGCTCGATGTGTTAAATGTGTTAAGTGAGAGGTGATAGAGATGCCCCTATCTCACGGCTTACGTAGGAAAACACGTGCCCTTTTAAAGAAGAGTCCTAGAGATCGTGGAAAAAGCAGCCTGAGTAGGATATTGTATGAGTATAAACCCGGCGATAAAATTATCATTGATATAGATCCAAGCGTACATAAGGGTATGCCACACCGTAGATATCAGGGTAGGGTGGGCATGATAGTTGCAAAAAGGGGGAGAGCCTACGAGGTTAGTGTGACACAGGGTGATGCTATAAAGGAGATAATTGTTAGACCTGAACATATGAAACCTCTCGCATGAAGGTGATGGGGTTATGCCCAGAAAAATATTGAAAGTGCAACCCATAACGATTCCAGAAGCCAAAATGATCCTTGAATCTTTAGGTGAAGAGTCCCTAGATCAACTTCAGCGAAGGGCGCTTGACTATGCAACTAAAATGTCTTATCTAGATCATGAATCCGCCAGAAAACTTTTGGAAGAATTAAAGGCTGAGGGAACATTAAGTGAGGAGGAAGCTGTCCAAATAGTTAATGTTATGCCTAAAAGCGTTGAGGAGTTGAGGATATTCCTATCCGGCGGACGAAAAATAATTGAGACATCAAAGTTAGAAAAAATTTTAAGTATTTTAGACAAATATAGAAAAGAATAAGCAATGAATGATAAAAGTTATTAGAAAGTTAAAAGTATTAGTTTATAAATAATAAGTTTTTGTGTTTGGTGAGAGTGGTGAATAGGAGGCGTCTTCTTAAGGAGATCCCTATCTCTGAATCTCATAGGGTAGGCTGTCTTAATGAAAGTCTGAAGATCATGCCTATATTATTGCATTAATGCACTTATTATCTTCTTACTAAATGTGTGGAAAGTGAGTTATTATGGAGCGTAGAACTAAAAGTTTTCAGCAGATTTACGAAGAATACGCTTATGTAGTAGACTATCTTCCCTATGGTAAACCTGGCTTAAGGTTAAAGCATAGAGCTGGCGCTGTCGTTCAACTTGTCGGTGAGGAATACTTCACATTACTAGAAGCCGTTGTTAAGGAAGGGGTTGTACTTAAGCCCTCTGATAGAGTTTATATTGGGAAGAATTCCCGTAGGGAAGTACTATACATAATTGGCAGAGCAAGATATGATGATTTAACGGCTAACGCTAAAATGGAGCTTGAGAATGTTATTGAAAAAATAGTCTTAAATAGGGAAGCGTATTTTGTGGGCTTCTTTAATACAGCTAAACCAGTAACTCCCAGAATGCATGCCCTAGAGTTAATACCAGGCATTGGTAAAAAATATATGTGGAAGATTTTAGATGAGCGGGAGAAAAAACCCTTTGAAAGTTTCCAGGACCTGCAGAAACGTGTGAACCTACCTAATCCAGCAAAATTAATAACTAAGAGAATTATAGAGGAGCTTACTGGCGAGAGTAAGTATAGGCTCTTCACAAGAGCATCTTAAAAACTTATTTAATAGGAAGGAATTTTGTGGAAATGGGGTTGCTAGAGGAAACTAGGAGAATTTTAAACGCCAACAAAATATATCCGAGAAAGAGACTTGGACAGAATTTCCTTGTTGAGGAAAGCGTTTTAGATAAAATGATTTCTTACGTATTCATCAGTGATAATGATGTTGTCCTAGAGGTTGGAGCCGGATTAGGCTTTCTCACAGAGCGCTTGGCAGAATTAGCTGGGCAAGTCATAGCTGTAGAAATAGATTCTCGACTAGTTAAGATCCTAGTTCGTCGTTTAAGCCATTATAAAAACGTGATGATTTTGAGGGGGGACATATTAAAGATTCCAGTTCCAACGTTTAATAAAGTTGTCTCAATCCCGCCATATTCAATTTCGTCACCTCTGCTCTTTTGGCTCTTTAAAAGAAATTTTGACTGTGCTGTCCTAACTTTTCAAGAAGAATTCGGTCAGCGTTTAGCAGCCTTACCTAACACGGAGAATTATGGGAGACTTACAGTGACAGCTTACTATTATGCTGATGTTGATTTATTAGATTTTATTCCTAAAGAGTTTTTCTGGCCTACGCCGAAGGTAAACTCTACAATTATCCGCTTAAGACCTAGGAAGCCTCCCTTCCACGTTGAAAACGAGGAGCTTTTCTTTAAGTTTATACGCGGGGTCTTCACGCAGAAAAATAAAAAGATTAGGAATGCTATTGTAACCTTCTTTAGAGATATTGGTATTTCTAAGAATATCTATGTTCAATTAATTGATTCCATACCATTCTATTACAGGAGGGTTAGAGAGATGAGTCCCGAAGAGCTAGCATTAGCATTTAATGACTTAATTATGAGATTGCGTGAGATGAAGCGCCTTTAAAGTTCCATTTAACAGTCTTCCGTAAGATATTAAAGTTGCTTTTATTTAATTTTATTTGGGCGACTTAAATGCCTGTTTCTCTAATTAGAAAGAGAGATGGGCGAATTGTTAAATTTGACCCGACAAAAATTACTAACGCTATCCATAAGGCTATTGTAGCCGTGAAGAGCGAAGATGGCGAGTTAGCATCTAAGCTTTCAGCCCAGGTTGTTGCCATACTTGAGGAGGAGTTTAAGGATAAAATTCCAAGCGTTGAGGATGTTCAGAACATTGTTGAGCGTGTTCTAATCAAAAACGGCTATGATACTATTGCAAAAGCATATATACTCTACAGGCAGAAGCGGACTGAACTAAGGGAGCAGAAGAAGCTTCTTGGCGTAACAGATGACTTAAAGCTCTCATTTAACGCAATAAGCGTTTTAGAGCGGAGGTATCTCCTTAAGGATGAAAGTGGAAGGGTTATTGAGACACCCTCACAGATGTTCAGGAGAGTAGCTAAAGCTATAGCTAAGGTCGATGCTCTTTACGATAAAAGCGCTGACATAGAGACAGTTAAGGAAGAATTCTATAGAGTTATGGCTAACCTTGAATTTCTCCCAAATTCACCGACGCTCATGAACGCTGGAACCGATATTGGGCAGCTCTCTGCATGCTTTGTGCTTCCAGTTGGGGATTCAATTGAGGAGATTTTTGATGCACTGAAATATATGGCGCTTATACATAAGTCTGGTGGTGGCACGGGCTTTTCCTTCTCAAAGCTCAGGCCGCGCGGCGATGTTGTTAAGTCCACAATGGGTGTCGCAAGCGGTCCAGTTTCCTTTATGAAAATATTTGATGTTGCCACCGAAGTGATTAAGCAGGGTGGTAGGCGTAGGGGCGCGAATATGGGGGTTCTCCGCGTTGATCATCCAGATATAATTGAGTTTATTACGGCTAAGGAGAAAGAGGGTGTCCTAACAAACTTCAATATATCCGTAGGTGTGACGGACGAATTCATGGATGCTGTTGAGAAGGACGAATATTATAGCCTAGTTAACCCCCGGAATGGTGCCGTTGTCAAACGTCTTAAAGCTAGGGCTATTTTTGACTTGATAGCAACAGCTGCTTGGAAGACTGGCGATCCAGGCTTAATCTTTCTCGATGAAATTAACCGGAGAAATCCAACGCCTCATGTCGGCGTTATAGAGAGCACAAATCCATGCGGTGAAGTTCCGCTTTTACCCTATGAGAGCTGTAATCTTGGATCCATTAATCTCTCTAAGATGGTTAAGGATGGTGAAATCGATTGGGACAAGATTAGGCGAACAGTTAGGACAGCTGTTCATTTCTTAGATAACGTTATAGATGCTAATAAATATCCTATACCCCATATTGAGAAGGCAACTAAGGCTAATAGGAAGATAGGTTTAGGTGTAATGGGATTCGCGGAGATGCTTATAAAACTTGGCATACCATATGATTCGGAAGAGGCTATTGCAACAGCCGAGAAAGTTATGTCATTTATCTCTGAGGAGGCTAGAAAGAAGTCTGTTGAGTTAGGTGAGGAGAGGGGTTCATTCCCGAATTTCCCGGGCAGCATATGGGATAAGATGGGCTATAAGGCTATGCGGAACGCAACCGTAACATCCATAGCTCCAACCGGAACAATAAGTATAATCGCTGGGACATCGAGCGGGATAGAGCCACTTTTCGCTGTAGCATTTGTCAGAAATGTTATGGGGACTCAGCTCTTTGAGGTCAATTCGGTCTTTGAGCAAATAGCCAAGGAGAGGGGCTTCTACAGCACTGAGCTGATTTCTAAAATCGCTAAGACAGGTTCGGTTCAGGGATTAAGTGAGGTTCCACCTGACGTTAAGAGAATATTTGTAACTGCTCTTGAGATAGCTCCTGAATGGCATGTTCGTATGCAAGCAGCCTTCCAGAAATACACGGATAATGCTGTCTCTAAAACCGTCAATTTACCCCATGAGGCAACAATAGATGATGTCCGAAGAATCTTCATGATGACATGGAAGCTTAAATGTAAGGGCATAACCGTATATCGCTATGGGAGCAAAGCCGAGCAGGTTTTAGTTGTCGGAGGGGTTCAAGCGTCAAGCTCAAGCGCCGCCACAGCTCCACCACCCTATGTTCAAGTGTCTTCAGAATTCGCGGGAGAATGCCCAACAGGCGTATGCCAATATTAAGAGGGCGATTAGGCAAGAAATGAATTATGGAAACATTTTAATGGTAGGCTGTGAGAAGTAATATTTAAATGCTATAACGATGTTATTTTTAGACTGGGGTGTCTCGATTGAAATATAAAATTAACGGGCGAGAGGATGCGCTAATAATAGTTGACGTTCAGGTCGACTTCTGCCCAGGTGGAGCCCTGCCTGTTCCGGAGGGCGATAAAATAGTTCCAGTTCTAAACGAATATATAAGAAAATTTGATTCAGCTGGTGCCTTAATCATTGCCACAAGGGATTGGCATCCGCCAAACCACATATCCTTCAGGGATTATGGTGGTCTCTGGCCGCAGCATTGTGTCCAGGGAACTAAGGGCGCGGAGTTTCACCCGGATCTTAGGCTTCCAAATAAAGTGCTAATTGTGTCTAAGGCTACTGATCCAAAGAGAGAGGCTTACTCTGGTTTTGAGGGGACTGGCTTAGATGAGATGTTAAGGAGGTTTGGTGTCAGAAGGGTTTTTGTTGGCGGTCTTGCGACAGAATATTGCGTTAAAAACACAGTTTTAGATGCACTAAAATACGGCTTTGAAACATTTCTTTTAGAAGATGCTGTTAAAGGGATAGATGTAAATCTAGGAGATACGGAGAGAGCGATAAGAGAAATGCTTGAGAAAGGTGCTAAAAAATTGTCATTGACAGATATAGAGTATCTTATGGCTGAATGTTAAAAATATTATTTAAGAATAAGCAAAAAAGATAAAGTAAAATAAGTTAGCGGCTAGGTAGCTTTCACTTTAGTATTTTAATTTATGTGCTTATTTGGCTGGGCTGACAACTTTGGCTTCCGCAAATCTTCGGCTAATTCTAGTTATCTTAACCCTTACATGGTCCCCTGGTTTAGTGTTTGGTATAAAAGTTACTAGCCCTTGTATTCTAGCTACACCGTCTCCTCTGCGGCTAACCTCTCTGACTTCAACATCATATTCCTTTCCTAACTCAACTGGTTTTGGCGGGAATGTTCTCCCGCGTCCCCTGTTGAATCTTCTTCCTCTCTCTCCTTTTCTCTCATTCTGCATTTTTCTCACCTCACATACGGTTTATAATTTTCCCGCTTTACAGGACGGTTAACTTCCCATATTTACCGACATTCAATTGGCGTTCTCCCCTAAAGGACCTAACGTAACCATTCTCGATCTTTATTGTATCGTTGACGTTAACCCGCTCTATCTGTTCGTTCCACAACGAGAGTTTTATTGTGCCTGTCTCATCGCCTATGATTGCATCAGCAACTCTAAAAGTCTCTCCACTGAACCTTGATGTAACCTCACGCGGCTCTGATATTTCTAGAACCTTTGCTACTAGGCTAACCTTACGCATCCCATCCCTTAATTCCCTAATCTTCATCCTAAATTATCCCTCCTAACTATTTTTCATGATCTTTCCGCGATTCCAGGAGCAATACTCCTAAGAACCGGTGGACGAAGAGTCCTGCTATCTCTCTTTGAGCTAATATAAAAGAGTCCTCTAACGTAAACAGCGTCTTAATCATGTATTTTTCGGTCAGCATTCATTCCTTTCGTCCTGTATCGCGGAAACTAACATCAAAGTAGAAAAGGCGAGATCTACTTCCCTTAACTACTTTGATGTTAGTGATAGCATAAAGCGCGGATGCTAAATATAAATTTTTTTATTCTTAACGTAGTCAACGATGCCTTTTAAAGTCCTTCCTTAAATCTTCTGTAGGTTGCGTAGTCTATGTAGTTTATGAATCTATTCTCAGCCTGATATCTTACAGTAAATTTCTGCCGCCCCCTCTTATCCCTAATCTGGCTCGTTGTAACAAATAGGTACGCATCGCTTCCAGCGCCAGAGCCATAGCTTACGATCATCACTCTCTTATGTGGTTCAGCCTGATCTAATATAGCGGCTAAGCCTATTGGTGAAGAGCCAGAATAAGTGTTGCCGAATTTTGAAACTTGTAGCCCTGGCAAGTATTGTTCCGGCCTGAAGCCTAGGGCTCCTGCGGCCCTGGCTGGGAAAGCCGGGTTTGGCTGATGACAAACGAAATAGTCTATGTCGCTTGGTTTAAGATTCATTTTCTCCATGAGTTTTCTACCAGCTTTTATAATATGCTTAAAATAGGCTGGTTCGCCAGTGAATCTACCACCATGTCTCGGATATGGCTCCAAGTCCCTCCTCCAAAAGTCCGGCGTGTCCGATGTGCATGAATACCATCCTTCAACCTCAGCTATGACATCCTTCATGCCGAATATGAAGGCTGCTCCACCAAACCCAACAAAGAAATCTAATTCCCCTCCAGGCTCCCCCCTCGGGGCTGCCTGAGCATTATCAGCGCCTATAACTATAACATAATCCATTGGATCTTTAGGATAATATACTAGGGCCATGGCATCTTTAAACATGCTTGTTGCAGCCTTACACGCAAACTCTGTGTCAACGGCATCCACTCCCTGAACTCCTTCAGCCTTCTCTTCCTCGCCAAGCTTGAGGACTTGTGCAACCTTTGATGCTATTGGATTAACAGCATAGGGGTTTGATTCCGAGCCAACGTAGATTTTGCCTATAAGTTTACTATCGACGCCTGAATGTATTAGGGCTAATTTTCCAGCCTCAACGGCTGCTGTTATGGCATCCTCATCTATGAATGGGACTGAACGCTCCATTGCTCCCTCCTTAATCCTGAACCTCGAAATATATACGCCGTAGCCGACTATTCCGGGCACATCATAATCCTTGCTAGGCTTAACGATCTCATATTGCTGATACGGATAATATTCATCGGCGAATGTGAATGCTAGGGATATTGTAGGTATAATATCACTTTTATCGACAGAATATCTCCGCCTAAATCTTGGAACAACCTCCCTACCTTCAAAAACTTCCGGGTTAATTGGCTCATCGCTCCTAATAATGATATCCGTTAATCTACCTGGCACTCTAATATTCCCATTATGAAAGGTTACAATTCCATAAATATAGTTTCCAAGTCTCGTGAATCTATTTGTTGGCTCTCTAATAACAGTACATGTCTCTAAAACACCCTTCTCATAGAAGAAGTCTATGTCCTCCATTTTTCCAAGACTCTTCCTACCGCAGCTTCCGCAATACTTTCTAGTCCTAAAATATTCTTTTCCACAGATGGGGCATTTGCTACCCTTAAGCCTATCGCCTATATATGCAACTCTCCTCTCTATAGGCTCACTTCCCACCCCTCTCCCTCCCTAAAATATGAACATAAACTTTAGTTCCGAAACCCTCAATTTCCTGAACACAACCATAGAGAAAGTCGCCATCCGGCTTTATCTGTCTCTGTCCCGCCTCGCCCCTAAGCTGCTTAACAACCTCAAATATCTGTGCTCCACCAGTTGCACCAAGCGGGTTTCCATCAGCCTTTAATCCACCATCAGTATTTACATAAATTTGTCTTCCATCAACATCATAATAGCCCTTAAAATCCTCGAAGTTCTTGTAAAGTTTTATCCAAGCAGTCCCCCTTCCGACAAAACCTAAATCTTCAAGCGATATCATCTCAAGAACAGTTGATTGGTCATAGACTTCAAGTAGCTTTATGTCCTCCAGGATTATGCCCGCCATTTTAAGGGCCTTCTCCATGGCAATTCTACTTGCTAAAAAGCCGACTCTATAAGGCCTGGAAGGGTAAGATATGAAGTCAGTTGCTAATGAGGAGGACACTACATAAATTATGTTGTCAGTGTATTCTTTGGCTTTTTTGGAACTTGCCAATATTAGGGCCGTTGCCCCATCAGATATAGGTGCAAAGTCATATAATCCGAGCATCTTCTGCTCCTCAGCCCTAGCGGCAAAAACCCTTTTAACATCAATTTCCCTTCGGAAATGCGCGTACTCGTTAAAAACAGCATTATGGTGATTTTTGACTGATATATGGGCTAAGGTTGTCATGAGCTTTTGCTGGTCTTCACCGCGAATATTATATTCCTTAATATATTCTCTAAGAAGCAGCTCATGGTTTGCCTCAGGGGTTCCACCAGCGTAGTAGCTCCAATGGTCTACTAGAAGCATTAGATTATCCCTTATCTTACTCCATCTATCAGTCATCTTCTCCATTCCGCCAACAAGAACAATGTCATATTTGCCGGCCTCTATAGCATTGCACGCGTTCATCAGCGCTGAACTAAAGGACCTCATCTTTTCAATGGGTACATTCATCTCTAGAAGCTGCGAAATAAAGCCCTCCTCCAAACCTATCTTGTTAGTAACCTCCAAAAGGTAATCTGAAACATAACACGCATCCAAATCCTTACGTTCTATCCCAGCTGAATCTAAAGCCATTAAACCAGCTTCATCAATTAAATCTTCCGGATCTAATTCGTAGTGTTCACCAAATTTAGTTCTACCAATGCCGATTATTGCAGGCTTCTCTCTCATAACGATCTTTCCTCTCTAGGTAATCTTTCTCTATTTGATATCCTTAAAAGACTTGCTATCTTCCGGAAATTTCTCATGCTCACAAAACTTTTACGTCTCTACCGATCTATAATGATTTGGTGAATACTAATGGAGCATGTAGGTATTCTAATTGTTTCTTACGGTTCCAGGGAGGCAGCCATGGCTGATGCTTTTACGAGAAGTCAAGAGTATAAAGTTGACCTATATATTGCTGATAGACAGAGAAATCCATTTAATGTTAGTAGGGCTAGGGAGCATGTTGTAATCCCAGACCTCAATGTTGAAGCCATATATAGATTCGCTGAGAAACATAGGGATAAAATAGACTTCGGCATAGTCGGACCTGAAAAACCAATAATTGAGGGCATAAGAGACTTAATTGAGAATAAGCTCAATATACCAATGATTTGCCCAACTAAAGAATATGCTCTTGAAAGAAGTAAAGTTCTGCAGAGGTTTCTCTTTCAAGAGGTTGCTCCTGAAGTAAACCCTAGATTTAAGGTTTTTAATCCAAGAGATTATGGAAGCCTAGATGATGTTAAGAGGGATCTATTTAAGTGGTTAGATGAGCTCGGGAATAAAGTGGCGGTTAAACCGGATGCGCCCGCTGCTGGTAAGGGTGTTGGTGTTTGGGGTGACCACTTTAATACTCGTGAGGAAATATGGGAGCACTTCTTAGCGAACTTTGAGGTAGGTCCAGTTATAGTTGAGGAGAAGATTGAGGGTGAGGAATCGAGTTTCCAAGCATTCTGTGATGGCAAACATATTGTTCCATTACCCGAGACAAGGGACTATAAGAGGGCTTTTGATGGTGATAGGGGACCTAATACTGGTGGTATGGGCGCATATAAAGATAGAGGCAATATTCTACCATTTATGAGACCTGAGGATTGGGAAGAGGAGAAAAAGATAGTTGAGAGGATATTTGAGAAGCTTAAAGGTGGAGGTTTTAACCCAAATTTGCGTGGAATGCCCTTCTATGAGGCATTTATTCATACGGGCAAAGGTCCAATGATTTTAGAGAATAATAGTAGACCAGGTGATCCAGAAATCATACCAATTCTATCCCTTCTGAAGGACGATTTTGTTGACGTATGTTTTAGAATGATTGAAGGAACTTTAACTCGGGTTAACATTAATGAGAAAGCCGCTGTGGTAGTTTATAAGGTGCCGCCCAAATATGGTGGGTATATAGATGCATTTCCACATCTAGTTAATAAGAGTGAGATAGGTACACCAGTCTCCTTGGAGGAAGCTGAAAAGCTCTCCGCCAAGTATGGTGATAACATTAGGGTTTATCCAGGCTCGATGGAGATTCGGGATGATGGCAAAATATATGCGTTGTCCTCTAGGGCTGTATGCACGGTTGGCATTGGCGATAACATTCAAAGCGCACGTGAAATATCTATGGAAGGTATAAATGCCATTAAGGGAGGGGCTCTCTGGAATAGAACCGATATAGCCTCTAAAGAACATATTGAGCGAAGCATAAAGCATATGGGCCTCCTGAGGAAGCGTCTATATGAAAATTTTTATAACTGATTGTGAGGGTCCAATATCAAAGAATGATAATGCGTTTGAGCTCTCAAGCTGGCTTATCCCTGAGGGTGATAAATTCTTCACATTAATAAGTAGATATGATGATGTTTTAGCTGACATCATAAGGAGACCTGGTTACAAGGCTGGTGACACCCTAAAACTTATAGTTCCATTCTTAAGGGCTTATGGTGCAACAAATGAATTAATGAGACTTTTCTCATCAGAATCTATCTTATTGGTTCCTGGAGCTAGGGAGACCCTACATTATATCCGATCAATAATGCCATCTTTCATAGTTAGCACAAGTTATGAGCCTTATATACATGCTTTATGCGATGCTATAGATTTCCCTAAAGAAAATGTCTATTGCACAAAAATTAACATAGACAAGTATGAGTTATCCGCCGATGAAACCCATCGTCTGAAATCTTTAAGGGAAGAGATAGTTAAAATGCCAATGATAGAGATTCCCCAGGGCGCAAAATCTTTGAGCGACCTGCCGCTGGAAACACAGAGAACGATAAAGCGCCTTGACGAGATCTTCTGGAATGAAATAATGGGGATGAAGATAAGTTTGGCATTAAAGGAAATAAATCCTGTTGGCGGATATGAAAAGGCTAAAGCTGTCAAAGAGATAGCAGCGATCTTTGGTAGAGATCTCTCTTCCATAATTTATGTTGGTGATAGTATAACGGATGTTGAACCATTTAGACTCGTTAGGGATGGCGGCGGCTTAACTATCTCATTTAATGGCAATAATTATGCCATAAGAGAAGCTGAAATCGCTGTTTTATCGCATCACACGATAGTATTGGCGATTTTAGCTGATCAATTCAAAAGATTTGACAAAGAACATGTACTTAGCTTAGCAGATAACTGGGACATAAGGATATTAGAGGATTATTGCAGCCCGCACTTACTTGAGCAATTAAAGAAGTTGTATCCGGAAAGAGCTCCGTGGGTTGAGAGAATAACTTCTAAAAATATGGAACGTTTAATGCAGGAGAGTACAGCATTTAGGAAAAGAGTTAGAGGCGAAGCCATAGGAACATTAGGTTGAGTTGAGAAAATTTTATAATTATTGGGTTTTAGACCTAAAGTCTAACCTTTTATATCCATCCATTTTCAATTTATACTGGTGAATGAAATTGAGTGTAATTATTGAGGATACATATGCTGAGGCTTTTGAAGGATTGTATTTCAGAGTTCTTGTTACTGCGGATGATAAGAAAACACTTAAAAGGGCTGCTGAAGACTCAACAGCAACTCCATCAACAGTTATAGGTAGAATTGAAGGTGGGGTGGAGCGTTGGGTCTCTAGGAGTGAAACCCCAGATGGACGGTTGGGTGTGATCCTCCAATTTTGGAGTGGGATAGATGAGAGGAAACCTCTAGATGATGTCGTCAAAAAGTTTTATAGGGAATTCTCCTATAGAATTAGGCAAGACATTCTTGTTAAACCCTTCACTGCAGTTTTTGATGCATGTCCAAATCCAATAGGTAAAATTGATACATTAGAATTGATAGGGCATTGCGGGGATGGCTATGAGTGGATTGAGGATCAGTATGGGCGTGAAATGATAATAGTTCCAATAATGGTTCCAGACTTTAAGATTGAACGCTTCCTAGGCTATGGACGTGGGGTTATGGGTGGAAACTTCTGGTATATGTGTCGGACAAAAAGAGCTGTATTTGAGGCTGGAAGGAGAGCTCTAAAGGCTATAAGCCAGGTTAATGGTGTAGTTACGCCCTTTGACATATGCTCAGCTGGCTCAAAACCAGAGACAAAGTTTCCTCAGATAGGTCCAACAACAAACCATCTATTTTGTCCATCACTTAGAAAGAAGCTTGGTGCTGGGTCCAGGGTTCCAAAGGGCGTTCGCTACATACCTGAGATAGTAATAAATGGATTAAACTTAGAATCCGTTAAGGAAGCTATAAGAGCGGGGATTAAGGCTGTATTAAATGTTAAGGGTGTGATTAGGGTTTCGGCAGGAAATTATGGTGGGATCCTCGGTAAATATAAAATTTATTTAAGAGAGATCCTACCATGAATTTAGAAGTAGTTTGTTTTGGGGCTCTTAACGTTGATAAGCTTTATAGAGTTGATAGGTTAGCGGGAGCCGATGAAGAAAGCGTAATACTGGATTTCAAGGAGTCTCCAGGTGGCTCAGCTGCTAATACTGCTGTTGGCTTAGCTCGGCTTGGAGTTAAAGTTGGTTATATTGGTAAAGTTGCGGAAGACAGAGAGGGTTCCCTCCTACTTAAATCCTTTATAGATGAGGGTGTAGATCTAGGGGGAATAGTTATTTCGAAGGCTGGTAGAAGCGGAATAGTTATGGGCTTTGTAGATCAGCAGGGGCATAGAGCGCTATATCTCGATCCAGGGGTCAATAACACATTAAGATATGAGGAGATAAACCCGGATTATATTAGAGGTGCAAAAATCCTACACTTAACATCGTTCGCTGGAGAAATACCCTTTGAAGCGCAGATAAAACTTGTAAATGAGATTCCAGAGGTAAAGGTTACGCTTGACCCGGGAATTATTTATGCGCGAAAGGGGCTAAAAGCCCTTAAGCCGCTTATAAGAAGATGCTACGCTATTTTTCCAAGCGAAAATGAGATACGCCTTATAACTAATATGGACTATCGTGAAGGCGCTAAAGTTTTGCTGGAAGAAGGGGTTAGGATAGTGGCTGTTAAGCTGGGTGAGAGAGGGTGTTATGTTACGAATGGAGAAGAAAGCCACTTAATAGAACCATTTAAGGTTGAAGTTATCGATACAACTGGTGCTGGAGATGCTTTCTGCGCTGGCTTCATATATGGGCTTCTTAGGGGAAGAAGCCTTAAGGAATGTGGCGTCTTGGGGAACTTTGTTGCTTCGAGATGTCTAACCAGGATGGGCGCTAGGGATGGATTGCCAAGGGAGTCGGATTTGCCACTTTAAAGGGAAACTTACCAATATGATCATGAGATTTTGAGAGCGTTAAATTTCAGCAACTTTTAAATTCCACCTCCCTAATTATTAAAGGGTAGTTGTGAGTGCATCTGATGAGTGCCATAAATATTCGTAACAGGATATTCTCGCTTCTCATTGAGGAGTTTGAGAACTATATACCGCAGTTTAAACCGTATACACTAGATTATCAGATGGTGGTATATGCCTCCAGAGATTTAGAAACATGGTTGAAAGTGAAGTTGAATACTGAAGACAACAGAATAATCTATAAAAACCTTGAAAATTACCTTAAGAATGAAGCGGCAGATCTCAGGGTATCGTTAAACTTGTGGGCTAGTATGTGGCTTAATAAGTGGCGGGAGAGGGTTAGGGTACTCTCCACTAAATTTGAGATGCCATCAGACTATATGGAAAAAGTGAGGAAAGCTAGGAAAATATACCAAGACATGGAGTATAAATTTGAATTAAAGAATATGGCTATCAAGAGGCTTGTGAATCAAGGTGAATTATGCATGATTGAATTTATAGCTGAAAACTTAATAATTGAAGAAATAGCCAAGCGTATCCAAAAAACTGATAAAAATGCGCTTCTTCCAATGCTTAATCCACTGAGTATATATAATGCTGTTAGCGCTAGAATAGCCAGACTGCCAAAGGAAAAGGGTCCACTAGTCTATTTAAATATAAAGCCAAATATTTTCCAGTAATAAGCCAATTAATTTAGATAAGCAAATTTTTAGAGTCTTAAGAAGTATATTTTTAGGGAAGAACTTAAGGGGTTCTAAATGACCTTTGAGCGTTTATCAACTGGTATACCGGAGCTAGATAATATGCTTGAAGGCGGGATACCGAAAGGCTTTACTGTAGCTATTACGGGTGAGCCAGGTACGGGAAAAACAATATTATGCATACATTTTATTGCCCAGGGAATAAATGAGGGGGATAAATGTATTTATGTGACGACGGAGGAGAGTCGAGAGTCGATAATTACACAAGCATCCCAGTTTGGCTTCGATTTCTCTAGGGGGATATCTGAGAAAAAGCTAGTTATTATTGATGCGTTAATGGGCACTAAGGATGAGTGGTCACTCCAGAGTTTAGAGATTGAGGAGCTTGTGAATAAGGTTATTGAAGCCAAGAAGACTTTAGGTTATGGTAGAGCCCGTCTAGTGATTGATTCGCTTTCAGCCTTCTGGCTTGATAAGCCCGCTATGGCTAGGAGATATTCATATTTTGTGAAGAAGGTTTTATTTAAATGGGACTTCACTGTCATGGCGACATCACAGTATGCTATAACAACCTCTGAAGCGTTTGGTTGGGGTGTTGAGCATATAGCTGACGGCATAATAAGGTTCCGTAGATCTGTTAGGAATGGTGTTTTGAAGCGTTATATTCTCATTGAGAAGATGCGCCAGACAAACCATAGCCTACAAATGTATGAGATTGCCATCCAACCTGGTAAAGGTCTAACAATAGTCAAACCTGTTGAGATGAGAAAGGAAGATATATCCCTACCCAGGCATGTTATAGAGCGCATCCAGAGAGCTGCTGAAAGAAGGGAAGCAGAAATACCTTGAGCTCTCACTACGAACATTACTTAAGCTCCGAAGTTCAAAAAGAGATCGTGGATTTCTGTAGGGGGAGATGGGTTGCGCTCCACAATGTGGACTCAGGCGGAAACCTGATTTTTAAGAGGTATAATAGGGGTAAGCCGATTAGAATAGAGGGTCCAGAGGATATACTTAGTGTGAATGATGACACGTTGAGGTCAATTTATGCAACTGCAAATGTCTATAGGCAACTCCAAAGCCCCAAAGACGTATATGAGTTGGAGAATATCACATATTGCACGCCAACATGGGATATTGATGGTGAACTATCAAATTGGAGAAAGACGATCCGCATCGCTAAGGAAATATTATGTTTCCTGAATAAGTGGGGAGTTAAGAGGTCGGTTTATGTTAAATGGTCTGGGAATGGATGCCATATACACATAAATGAGAGGAGCATATCAGAGGATCTTCTTGAAAAATACAACCCCCTAGACTTAGCATACGCTATTATTGAATATGTGAATGCTAAACTCTCCCTAAAATTCATGGAGCTGTCTCCTAGCGGCGAAGTAAAGGTTGAGAATAAAATGGATCCGACAAGGGTCTTCACATGCCCATTAAGCCTGCACCGAGAATTAGATGTGGTATGCGTCTGCATGAAATCAGAAGATCTTGATAAATTCACTCCAGAATGGATTAACCCGCAAGACTTTAGGCATAATCAAGGCTGGCGAGAATCTAGGGAGGGGGAAGCTGATAATCTTGCAGAGGCAGCTTACAGGGCAATAGGGGGATATCCACTTAAACCCAGAAGGAGAATGCGAAAGACAAAACCCTTAGATAAGCAGATAATGGAGTGGTTGCAAAAAGAATAAATTAGTAACACTTATTTGTAAAATCGTAATACTAAAAACTACTAACGACAGGAGGAAGACCATTGAGCGAAGGATCTGATGAGGTTACAGGTGTCCTCTTAAATGAAGCCATAAAATTTCATGGTCACCTCGGGCCATTCCTTATATTAGGTTTAAAGGCTGGATTATTTGCTAATAAGGTTCTTGGCAAAGATTATTTTAGGACTAGAGCAGTGGTCGAAACGAAGCTTAAGCCTCCCTACTCCTGTTTTATTGATGGGGTTCAGGTTGCCACTGGATGCACGATGGGGAAGGGAAATATTGAGATTAGGGATGGAAATCCAATATATGTGAGATTTGTTAAGAATGATAGGGTTCTTGAGATGAGGCTTAAAAAGGAGGTTCTTGAGAGTCTGGAAGACATGCGTACTGAAGAGGATTCTAGGCGAAAAGCCCTAGAGATTGTATGTAGATCAACCAATGAATTATTTGACATAGTGGAGCAATAGTTTGCTCATAACTGTAAGAGCCATATATCTCTCGCTATTGCTGGTATCTTTTTTAAAGCCGCCCTTAATATAAACAAGGATATTATTGAGGATAAGGGAACATGAATAGCATTGAAAATTCCGGTGAGTATGAGGGTCCATATCCAAACATCAAGCGTGGAAGTGATGTTTACGCCCACAGCTCTTAAAGTTATTTCCGCAAATTGAAGGTACCTTGGAGCTATGAAAAGGAAAAGCGCAATATTAGTGAATGTGCAGACAATAACCCTTAAGATTATTCCAACAATTATTCCGGAGAGAAGGGTCTCTTTGAGACTTATGCCCTTACACCTTCCTAGAAGTCTCATTCTAGTCTTAATTCCAATCCAAAAACCGCCAATCATTGGCGTTACTGCTAAAAACTTCATTGTGGGTCCAAGCCATCCGCTTCTAGAAACCAACCCAATCCAATGAATAGCTTCAGCAATTAAAGCTGGAACCGGTCCGCCGAGCATAAAAACCATCATAACGGGGACTTCGGCAAAATCGAATTTCAAGTAGGGGAGCGGTGGAAAGGGAACCTCCGCCCTTACTATCGCTAAGATTATAGATAAGCTTGAAAATACGGCTATGTATGCGAGGACTACGCTCTTCCTGTGAAGCATTTTCCATCACTGTTTTATCTTTAATTCTATGAGAGCTTTTACTTATTTAAAAGTTGTTACTCAAAAATAAGTAATTAAAAAACTTAAATTCCTGAACTGAACAACTTTAGGTGGAGAGTATGGGAATGCCGGATTTTTGGAATGTGATTAGAGGTAGGAGGAGTATCAGGGTTTATTTGCCGAAGATCATCTCGGAGGAGGTTCTTCTTGGGGTTGTCGATGCTGCTAGGTGGGCGCCTTCGGCTCATAATGCCCAACCTTGGCGCTTTATTATAATAACCGATTTAAATGTGAAGAGGGGTTTAGCTGAAGCTATGGCTTCTGATTGGATGAGGGATCTTGAGAGGGATGGTGTTCCCTCAGAGGTTTATAGGAGGCTGGCTGAGGAGTCTATTAGACGCTTTACTGAGGCGCCGGTTGTTATTGTTGCTGCTATTACTATGGGGGAGATGCATAGGTATCCTAATAGGCGAAGGCAGAGATTTGAGCATTTAATGGCGACGCAGAGCTTAGCTGCTGCAATACAGAATATTCTTTTGGCTGCTTATGCTGAGGGTCTGGGCGCATGCTGGTTCTGTGCACCCCTATTCTGCCAAGATACCGTTAGGAGAGTTTTGAGGATGCCACGTGATGTTGAACCCCAAGCCCTGATAACGATTGGCTATCCAGCTGAGAGCCCTGAGCCTCCGCCTAGAAAGCCGCTTAAGGAAATAGCCTTTAAAAATTATTGGGGTGTCAGCTTATGATAACGGCTTTGGCTGGCGGTGTTGGTGCCGCAAAATTTCTTTCTGGGCTGGTTAGGGTTGTTCCAGAAGAAGAGTTAACGGTTATTGTTAATACTGGAGATGATATTGAACTTTATGGTCTGCATATTTCACCAGACTTAGACATAGTTGCTTATACCTTAGCTGGCATTGTTGATGAGGAGAGGGGTTGGGGGATAAGAGGTGACACATTCCATTGCCTGGAGATGCTACGGAAATACGGTTATGAAACATGGTTTAATCTGGGAGATAGAGACCTTGCAACGCATATTCATAGGACAATACTGTTGAAGAGGGGTTTAAAGTTATCTCAGGCGACAAGAGAGATATGTAGAAGCTTGGGTTTAAGAGTTAATATAATTCCAATGACAGACGACAGATTCGAGACTTGGATTGAGACTGACGCTGGCTTAATGCACTTCCAGGAGTATTTGGTTAAGAGGGGTGCTAGGGATAGGGTTTTAGGCGTAAAATACGTGGGCGCTGAAAATGCTAATCCAGCTGAGGGGGTTATTGACACTATACTCGACAGCGACTTAATAATCATCTGCCCAAGCAATCCAATTGTGAGTATAGGCACAATATTATCTATCAGGGGTGTTAGGGAAGCGTTAAAGAGAAGTGGAGCGCATAAGGTGGCTATAAGTCCAATAGTCTCCGGGGCGCCGCTTAAGGGTCCAGCTGATAAATTAATGAGCGGGCTTGGGTTAGAGGTATCAGCATTTTCAGTAGCATACTTATACAGAGACTTCCTAGATCTCTTTGTATTAGACAAGATGGATGAGGGGGAAAAGAATAGAATAGAGAGTCTCGGCATCAAAGTTATCGTGACTAATACAATAATGAAAACATTAGAGGATAAAATTAGGCTTGCAAAAACAGTTCTCGAAGAATCCCGCATCTAAAACAAAAATATTTTATATTTCGTATCTTAAGGCTTCCGCTGGCTTTAATTTAGCCGCGTAATAGGCTGGGTACGCTGCCGCCGTTATGCTGATTAGCGCCGATATTCCGATAGCCATTCCAATAATACGCATATAGGTGAATATTGCTCCTTCAAAGAATATATTTATGCCTTGTATGAAATGGATCACTACAGTGATGCTCCACCCAACTAGTGCGCCTATTATGCCGCCTATTATGCCAAGTAGCAAAGCCTCTATCAGAAATATTTCTAAAACTGCGCTATCTGTTGCACCCAAACATTTTATTGTACCTATCTCCTTGTAGCGTTCAGTTACAGACATCAACATTGAATTAATTATTCCGACACCGCATACAAGGAGCGCTATTATAGCTACCCATATTTGATATTCCTCTGTCCCTCCAGCGCCCACTCGCCTAAGTATTTCTCCCATGGTTAAGAGCGAAACTAGGAAGGCAATGCTTAGTAATACTGAAAGAGATGTTATTACGGTTCTAGTAAAACGTTTTCTTATACTCTCCATGCAATACTTGAATGCCTCGCTTATCGGAAACTTTATACTTCCAACTTCACCGATAATGTTGGTATTGGCTCTCTTAACCATTTATTATCACTGCTAATCTATAGTTTAGAAGAAATCTATATTTGGGGAATATTTAAATTTTTGTCAAAAACAAATTCTTTCCTCAACTTATTAAGATGAGATAATCAAGCGAATTTGGATTAAAAGATTTTCTAGAAAAATTTATAACTAAGCTCCTTTTATCCAAGAATTTAAGGATAAATCATGAGGGATTAAGAGGCTTTTGTTCGTTCGGGTCGTGTTAAGCTTTGTCTGAGACTAAAAAGTGTTTTTCGGGATGTAACAGATTCAGATGTGGAAAGAATTTTCTGGTGTTACGTGGAAGAACTCCATGGTGCCGATGGACTGATGAGCCCTGTAATCCGATAAATTGCAACTACGCGGTATGTGTAAGCAGGCGCCTACTTCCGGGAGGCATATGCGGGGAGACCTTGAAAAGGAAGACTATTGAGAAAGCTCCTGAAGATGAGGTAATGCCATCTATAAAGGTTAGAGGAAAAATCTTTAGAAAGATTGGTGAAAAAGAGATATTCTAATCGCCCCTAAAAATCACCTTAAACCAGTTGCCGCCCCTCATTTACTGGAAAAAGTAGCGTAAACTATAGTGGTGGTCGGGCGGGCAGGACTCTCATAGGAGACTAAATATCTCCTATTTTGAATTCGCCGGGTCTAAGAGTATCTCCCTACCTTAGACCCTCCTGCGACACTCCGGTTTCTGTATGCCCGGTAGGCTGAATGGCGACTACCAAGGGTGGTCGCCTACAGCTTCTCCACCAGCCACATTGACGTTTGATTGGCTGGTTCGGAAGCTCTACCAGGCTGAGCTACCGCCCGACCGAAACAAAATTTTTAGAATTAGGATATATATCTTTTTCTCTTTTAGAGAGAATCTAGACCCTTGATTTCTCTATTAGGTTTTGGTAGCGGATTTTCCTATATTTTTCAACTAATTTTATGACTTTTAAGTTATATCTTAGAAGTCTTCCCATGTCAATTCTATTAGTTTTTGGATCTATAATTTTATGTCCGATAGCCGCGGCTCTCATATAAGTGCTCATTATTCCGGATGCCGGAAAAAGATAGATGAAGATATTGTGATCCTCACCTGGATCCGATCTGCTCCCAACTCTGGCAATAATATGCCCCTTATCCACTATTCTCGGAGTATACCAGCTGGCATCAATCGAGTAGCCCTCTTCAAGAGATACTCTACAGAGTAAGTTATAGTCAACTCTATTCGAAAACATCACCCTAACAGACTCGGAGGTAACAAGCTCAACATTTACAACACCAACCGGGAGAGCATCAAAATACTCGTCCCCCTCAAAAAGACTTGATATAACATCAAGAAGACTCACATCCTCACGCAAGATAATGCCCCTCCAAAACCCTTAAACACTAAACCCATCCTACAAGATACCATCAAACAACCAATTAAATATTACCTAAAACCCTGAAAAATAGGCATATGAGCCGCGGCAACACAAACCATAACTAACATTTAATAATTAAGAAACATTTTAGAGCAATTACGCAAAAGATAAATCTCTAAATTTAATCTTTAAAAGATAGGCTACGGAGAGGGCCGGTAGTTTAGTGGCATGAATGCCGCCCTCGCAAGAAAATTATAACAATCCGAGAGCGGCGGAGGTCGCGGGTTCGAATCCCGCCCGGTCCACCAATCTTTTAGGTCCACATTCCCTCGCTTTTTAAGTTCTGCAGACTCTTCTTTTTCGGGGCTTGGATTGAGGGAGGAGATCTATGTCTTCACTAGAAGGATTGAGCGTTATAGGCGGATTATCGCCGGGCTTAGGAATGGCGATATTGCGCTTAGGTTGTTGGATCACTTAGCCAGCCTTGTACTTAGCGAGGCTGCGCTCAGCAATCAAGCAGCACATTTAATCGCCGTGCTACACTTAATAGACTTTGATGTTAGGGAGGCAACGCGTGGAGATGTTGAGCGCGTGGTGGCGAAGATTAACGGTAATAGGTCTTGGAGGGAG
>Ga0105162_1000194_pt1 | contig 41227 bp, 60 predicted proteins | sample JNZ201metaG_FD_81532 | JGI IMG/M metagenome (GOLD analysis project Ga0105162, IMG submission 81532) | Hot spring microbial communities from Jinze hot spring, China to study Microbial Dark Matter (Phase II) - JNZ 20120812A | ecosystem: Environmental > Aquatic > Thermal springs > Hot (42-90C) >...
TTGAAGCAATCAAAAAAGACTGAAAGTCATACCTGCGACGGTCTCAGTAGCTCGAAGAAGCAATTAAAAAAGGCTGAAAGGTAAGATTACTATTTTATCACCGAGACGAGTATATTGGTCCCGTGGAGGATATCGTGAGCTTCACGCGATCTCGTTGAGGTGAGTTATCGGCATACACTTGGGTGTTTATGAGGGGTGGCGCCGGGGGCGGGATTTGAACCCGCGCGGGGAGTGATATCCCCACTGGCTCTCAAGGCCAGCCCCTTAGGCCGCTCGGGCACCCCGGCACGTTTTCCCGGATTATGGTTTTAAGTACAGGAGGATATAACCTTTTTTACTCATAGCCTCCACGTAGCTGTATACTTTCTTTGCCCTTTCCGCGAGATACTTGCCTCCTTTAGCAATTACGAATTGTGCGAAACCATCTTTAGTGAGGTGTTCTTTTGCGCCAAGTACTATGTCTTCTACCACTTTCATACCGGCTGATAGCGGGGGGTTTGAGTATATTCCGTTGAAAAGTATACCTTTTACGGGGTCGTATCTGTCACCTTCGAGCACTGTAACCCTCTCACCAACATTATTTATTTTAGCGTTAAGCTTGGAAACCCTAACCGCGAGGGGATTTATGTCGGTCATGTACACCCTTAGTTTCGAATTAAGCCTCGCAATCGTGATACCTATAATGCCGTAACCGCAACCAACATCCAGGACTACTCCTTCCTCAGGCATCTTTATGTTTTCGAGTAGAAGTAGTGTTCCCTCATCCACCGATGAGCCGGAGAATAGGCTTGTGTAAGATACGAACTGTAGTGAAACGCCGTGTATAACTAGTGGAATTAAAACTCGCTTACCCGGCGTCTTCTTGAAGTAGTGCATTATGTGCCACTAGTTAGCGTTTTTAGTCTTCCAGGTTTTAGGGTACACATTACGCGGCATTATCACCCTAGTGGTCTTAGCGACGAGCCCCTTATCCATCTTAGCTATCTCCTCGGCGCTTCTAAGCGCCTTTCCAAGCGCTACGAGCTCTCCTTTAAGTGTATACATGGCGACGGTATTGTCCACTTCAACGTTCTTCGTTAGCATTGCAACTCCGGGCGCTGCCAAGTCTGCTCCGTGCGCAACAGCACCCACGGCCGTGTCTAGTATTATTATCTTGGGTAAGTGCGCTGTCGACACCTCAACGGGTAATACTATTTTCCTGAGGTACTTCTCGTTTCCCGAGGTCTTCCATAGGTAAACGGCCTCGCTCACCTCCTGGAGAGTCGTCAGTGTGTCGTCCTCCCTAAAGGGGCCTGTCCTGGTCCTCCTGAGCTCTCTCATATGCGCACCTATGCCCAATACCAATCCAATATCGTGTGCGAGCTTCCTCATGTACGTTCCCGGATCGCAGACAACCCTCAATAGCAAGTACTTGTCCTGCACGTCGACAATTTCAATATCGTAAATGGTCTTGGTTCTTATTACCCTCTTAACGCTCGACCTCACGGGGGGCTTCTGGTATATACGGCCCTTGAATAGTTCCACCACCTCTTCGATCCTGCTTCTTGGAACGTTCTCGTGTAGTTGCGCAACCATTACATACTCTTTAACGCTGTGTATGACACTGCTAATTACCTTGGTACTGTGGACGAGACCTACCGGTAGCACGCCGGTTACTTTGGGGTTTCCCCGCCCTTAGGACCTGGGCTCTAGGGTACCCCCATGCCCGGCTCTGGGTACATTGAATATTCTTTTAACCCATGCAACAACCTCGTGACTTGTAGGTCCAGGTGGTTTATCCAAGTTAATAACTCCGTGATTTATATGGTCTTCTATTTTCCTCTCGTACGGCAAAGTACCGTAGTCGGGGCTTGTTTCGGCTTCCCTTACCTTGACCCACTCGTTCATGTAACCGGCTTTTTCCGCAATCCTGTTCAAAAAAGCAATACCCCTGTCCTCGAGGCCCATAGGAGAACACCTGAATGGTGACCGGTTTCAAGGAAAAACCCGTGCATTGTATGCTCTATCTTAACGGCGAGAGCTTCGGCTTCACGACCTCCTTCATGAAGTCCACTAAGCCCGCTTCTTCGATCGCTTTCACCACTTCCTCGTCACTCACGCCTCTCGGTATCCTTATAACCTTGTCCGTCGGTTCAATGTGCTTTATGTTTACTCGCCGTCTTTTCACACCACTTAGCGCTTTAGGCCCTGTTATCAGTACGAAGTTTTCATCTACTATGTCCACAATTACGCACTTCCTGCCCGCTTCTCTACCCGCCACCTTTACGCATATCCTACCGATCTCCACTGCAGGCATGACGCACCCCCTGCGTGCTCTTATAGTCTATTTTCTAGGGCTTTTTTAATAATTTCGAATGTTTCTTTAATACCAATGCGCTTCGTGTTGATTACGAGGTCGAAAATTGATAAGTCATTCACGTCTATCCCGTAAAACTCCATGAACCTCCTCCTCTGAGTGTTCTCCCTAGTTACTGTTTCTTTTAGCGCTTTTTCCAAGGGGACGCCATCTCTGGACGCTATTCTGAGAACTCGTAGAATTAATGGGGCTGTAACGTATATTCTGAAGTCCACGATATCGTCCACGATCCACGCCGCCAAGTGACCGTCTATAACGACGTTGTCCTCCCTAGCAGCCTCGTAGGTTCTCCTATCGACCTCTAAGTCTATTGAAGGGTCATTTAAAGCCACGACGCTTAGCTCCTCGATCGTTAAACCTCTTTGTTTAGCCACTTCTCGGAATATTCTCCCCGCAGAGAAGTGCTTTAGGTGGTAGTGCTCTGCGATGATGTTCGCTTGCGTGGTCTTACCGCTCCCCGGGGGACCACTAATGACTATTCTAACCAAGTCAAGACCCCCTAGCAGAGGTTGTCTACGAAAAGTCTATTTAGTGGTTGAATGCTAGTGTTTCAATGAGGCCCTAACCGCCTCTCTGATCCCCCTTGCGAGGCAATTAGGGCAGATTACCCCCCCGTAGGGTCTTTCAGGCCTTTTCTCGGTTTTCGCTAGCTTGCCCATCTGATACGGTCTTAAGGCAGGTACTCCATGTAGTTCAGTAGCGCAAATTGCGCACTTTGCCTTACCGGCCTTTCTCTTTTCGTAGTGTAGCGTTAAGCTAGCTCCCGGTGTACGCTTCTTTATACGCCTCCAAGTCCTTGCCCTATGCATGGGGCGCGGCATGGCGAACACGCCGAGCTCAGTATTCCCGGTCTTACTGCTCTAATGATGTAAAACCTTTAAATACCTCCAGCTATGAAGGCCTCCCCACCTTCATTTCCTTGGATATGGGGTAGCTCACCAGCGCGAGGGCCAGTAATAATAGCGCGTGTACGTAAACCTGCACTTTCCCCTGCTCCTTGTCGTAAGCGCTGAAAAGAGGAATAGAAACTGGTGAGTCTATAGAGTATGTGGAAAGCGAGTTGATGATCGCGATCACCACCACGAGCATGCAGGCGTACGTGGCCATGAATATTGCCATGTTCAGCAACATTAGGGAAAACATTCTCCTCTTGAACATTTTGAGGTGGGGCTGGTACTTTTTAAGCCTCCTAACATCACCCTTGGTCTTGACCTTACTAGGAACTTTGAGGGCTTGCTCGTGTAATACCTCTATGTCCCGGTAAAAGCGGGTCCTCTTGATCAGTCTAAAAGTCGCGATGTAGAGGAAGGCAAACGCCACGACTATACCGACTATTAAAAGCGTTACCATAGGCTACTCTCCGATAATCCTCCTTAGTAGCGGGTAGGATTCTAGCGTCCTCTCATATGCTATTAATGCGTAGTACTGTTGCAGGATTCCTACAGCTAGTAAGAGCCCCGTACCACTGCCATAGGCGCCGAGGATGTCGGAGATTATTGCTATTAGCGCCACTATGATCGATGAAAGGACCGTTAAGGGGTATATGTACTTGGCGAGTATCTGTTCAAGTATCTTGGGGTTCTTTCTAAAGCCCGGGACCTCGAAGCCGCTTTCTATTAATTGCTGTGCTTGATTGGCAGGGTTTAAACCGGCCACCTCTACCCATAGCAAGCCGAAGATTATGGCGAGTACCAACACTAACACGCTGTATATGATCAGGTGCCTTGGATCCGAGAGTGCGTTGAGTAAGCCGTGTGGAGACGCCAGATAGTACGCTAATCCTCCCACCAGCCTGCCGTTCTCATCGTACACTGCTAGCATGTCAACGAGGCTACCTGGTACTATGCCGCTCAAGTAAGTCCTTATCATTGTTGCGAACACTATCATGTTAGAGTAGAGTATTCCAATGAAAAGTACTGGTATATTGGTTACGTAGAGGAATTGTAATGGTATCTTGCTCTTAATCGTGTACAGCCTCGGAGAGGTTATCGGTATTTCTATTCTAATGCTACTCAAGTAAACTAGTATGAAGGCTACTGCAAACGTGGCTATTAAGCCCACTAAGTCCCTTCCACCAGGTCTGACAACAATGTTAGATACGCCGCCATTATTTGCAATAACGTTTACTGCATAGGGTACGAAGCCTATGTACACGCCGTTGCTTTGCAAGGGGCTGAATATGTTCCAGAATACCGTTGTCGCGACGCCAGCCAAAATGAACAACGAAACCCCAGACCCCAGACCCCAACCCTTCTGGATCATCTCATCCAGCATTATTATGAAAATAGACGCAACAAATAGTTGCAACGCCACGATGACCCTCAAGTGCCACCCGGCTGTGCAGTACGTTATCGGGTTGCCCCTGAACGGCCAGTACCTGCATGCTAGGACGTACATTGCTGCTTGCACAGCTGCGAGGACCAGTGCGAGGGTTTTCTGGGCTCCCGTGAAGATCTTCCTGTCCTCCGGGTCCGTCAAGTCTAGGTCTATGAGCTTAGCTCCGGCGAGGATCTGCATAACTAAGCCCGCCGTGACGATCGGCCCGATCCCAAGCTCCATTAACGTGCCGCTGTGCGCGGCAAATACTACTTGTAGAATCATGAATTGTTCAGGCGCGGTCTGGCTGATGCCATAGAGCGGGGTGTGCGCCATCAACAAGTATGCTATTAATGCTAGAAGAGTCCATAGAAGCCTTTCGTGTAGTGGTACTCGCCGTGTGGGCCTTGGCGCGCTCGGGACGTACTTCGCCGCATCCGCCATGATTTTCAATAGTCCCATGCAATCACACCTGTGCGCAGATTTTTAGGGGTTCCCGCAGTACTAGCGGCTGAATTATTAGAATGTTTAAGAGGTTAATTAAGTCGCAGAATAAGGCATCAGTACGAGAATGGATTAAGCCTATTTACTCGGTTCTCCAGATGAGACCACGACGCCGCCGGCAGCTTCAACCTTTCGCTTAGCCGTTTCTGAAATCTCTTTGACGATCAGTTTCAGCGGCACTGTCACCCTACCCCTGCCCAGAACCTTATCGTAACCTAGCTCAATGGTGTTCATCACTACGAATCCTCCCTCTCTAATGGCAACATTTTTCGCAAGCATGTCTAGTGCAAGCTCATTTAATTCCCCAACGTTCACAGCTCTCGTTTTCCGCTTTAATTGCTGCACGCTTCGGAATCCGTGCTTGCCGTACCAGTTCGGGGCGTACTTGATCACCCATATCCATTTATGTTTGTGAAAACCAACAGCGCCAAACCCCCCTCTTGAACCGCTCTTCCTATGTTGGCTTACCCTACCCCAGCCCATTGTACGCGTTCTACCCCGTAATTTACGTGATTTCTTCTCTCTGCGTATGACCATGTAAACCACCTTAGAGCATGCGCTTAATTAGGTCATTTATTGCGATCCCCCTATATCCTGTTTCCCCGTTCTGCTCGTAGAGCCTCCTAACGGATCCCTTGAACCCCCGTCTCGGGGGGTGTAATCTGAATACTGGTTTCACGATGTTATCTATCTTGTGTAGCATTACCTTGCCATATAAAATCGCATCTGCAAGCGCTGGTATGCCCCCCCTTATTCCCAGGTGTCCTAGTTTTTCATCTACATACTCATCAGTCAGTTTTCTATTCCTAGATGCACGCCCTCTAGCGTACAGTAGTTGTATTAAGGTATCCCTATTAACTTCACCCCACGTAACCCAGTCCTTTACCTTTTTTAACATACCTTCAAGCCCCGGCATGCTTGCCGGGTATAGGACGCAGTGGTATTTCCTGTGTAGCCTCAGTAACTTTAGCGTGTACTCTACATCGTATGGACAGTTAACCTGACCGCGTATTCTCACTATTGCATATATAGGCGCTGCACTCACGGCGGGTCACCGACTCCAGTCGGCCGGAGTTACGAACCTATAAGTGTTATGAAGGGCTTCTATGACTGCTTTTGCAAAGTTGAGCGTAGTTCTCGTCTCACCAAATGTTTCGGACCACACATCTCTTATACCAGCTAAGCGTAAAACTACTTTAGCGATGTCACCAACTACTAGGCCCGTACCACGAGGTGCCGGTTTTAGTAATATCTTCACGCTACCAGACTTACCCATGACCATGAATGGGAGGGAATGCAGTTCACTACACCTGCATTCCCAGCTCCCGCAACCACGCCTTACGGGTGCGATGTTCAGCTTTGCATCTCTTACTGCCTTAGCCAGCGCTTCTGTGTACTGTTTCGCCTTACCTATACCTATACCTACAAAACCGTTTTCGTCACCTACTACCACGACAACCTGAAACTTAGACCTCCTACCAGCATCAGTCATTTTCTGCACGATTTTCGCGTCTATTCGAACATACTTGAGGCTTGGTAATAAGTAGTCGACGATCTCGGGCTCTAGTAGTGGCAGGTTCTTTTCAAACACATCACGTAGACTAGTCACCTTACCCTCTAAGACAAGCCTGCCGGTTTTCGTGCGTGGAACCCACTTTTCAAGTGCTTGTTTATCGATCGCGGGCATGGGCGAATAAGACATAAACCTCACCCACCATAAGCCTTAAGAATCGCGTTTTTTACTTCTTCAAAGTGTTCAGGTAGTTTCTCGGGGTCAAGGCCGCGTTTAAGGTATTCCGAAAATCTAGTCTCCAAGGCGCCTTTCTCCTTGAGCATGTGCGCGTACTCAGCTACGTGTTTACCACATATCCTGTCAGGTGAAGGGGTAACGTTCCCGTTAACCGGGACTTTAAGCCCCGCGTCGTTAGCTGCTTTTATTGCTGCAAACACCACCGAGCCTTTAACGGGCTTATGTAAACCGACATCCGGGACGGCGTATTTAATGCCTTTTTGAAGGGCTCTAAGAGCTGCAAGAAGACCCGTTAAGTAGGCTGCAGAAGTATTCGACGTCCCTCCTTTCCATGCGAACTTCGTGACAAGCTCCCTCGAGTGCGCGGCAGCCACCGTATGGTCTCCTTCGGGCCTGAATACCATTACCTGCACCCATATGTACTTGTTAGTTTTCCTTACTACGAACCTGGGATGGCCAGATAAAACCATCACGTACCTCTTATGGTAATTTGTTTTGCCTTCTCGTCTACGTCTTTTTGGAACCCTGTATCTAGGGCCTTTCGCCATTCACGGTCACCGGCTTTACTTCAAGTCTTTAACTATTCCATGCTCTTTGAGGTATAACTTTAGCGAAGTAAAGGAGCTGAAGTGCCCTCCCTTGGTGAGCGCGTAAAGCCTCCTATAGGTCTTCCCGTCAATGATATTCTTGTCACGCAGGTACTTCAAGAAGGTCCTCATCTTTCTAATTCTATTAATCCATGATCTCTTCGAGGACGCTCTGGCATCCTTACTCCCTTCGCGCTTGCCTTGACCCCGTCTATGCCCTCTTTTCCTCTTGAGGTGCCTAATTTTGGAGCTATACCCGGTTAAGCCGTGCTCTGGTTCAACCCATATAGCACCTTCTTCTATCAACCTCTCCACATCCCTTCTCGTAATTGCTTGAGCTACGTCGTTAACTCTCTCCGGGTCTATCCTGATCCTCGAAATGCCGACTCCCAGCAACTTAGCCGCTAATTTTTTCTGTAACGATACATCGGTCACCGTTAAGCACCCTTGACTAGTGGCTTGAATGGGTTAGCCACCCGAAATCCTCTTTCAGTAGCCACTTTATAGATTTCAAGTGCTTTTTTAATACCAACACTCCTACCGATGTATATGATGTGCTTTGCCGGATCGTATTTTGAGAGGTCGCTAACAGAGTTCACGACTACCGGCATCGCTCCCTGGGGGTGTAAACCACGTACTATCCTTGGTCCCCGATAGCCCACTTTCACTATTGGCGGATAACCTTTGAGTTGCAACCTCATCTTGTTATCTATACCTTTCGGTTTACGCCACTTGGGCTCGTTCTTAAACTTTGGTTTTTTCCACCAGAGGTGCCTCAAGAACTCTGGTCTTCTTCGCTTCATTTCTTCTCTTAGTTTCAAGTACCACTCGAAGTACTTATCCACCTGGGTGCTCATTCCGTGACACCCCGCTCGTATATGTATATCCCATCGGCAAAGATCCTCCTATCGAGGTCCTTTATCTTAGTAGCACGTTCAATTGAGGCAGCCGTTAAGCCCACCTCTTCGATGTCTATGCCTTCGACGACTACGTCGTTCCCCTCTACTCGTACGCTTACGTTACCGTGTATTCTGGCGATCCGGTCTGCCCTTTCCCCGAGGAAGTTCCTAATCCGCACTACCCTGTTCTTCTCGTCGACGATGATGGTGATTGGAAAGTGCGAGTACACGATTTTCAGCTTATACCTGAAGCCCTTTGTTACGCCAACAATCATGTTTTCTATGTGCGCAGCCGTCGTTCCGACCAAGGCTTTGAGCTTTCTATCCGCTCTATGAGCCTCAACGACGATCTCGTTATCTTCTCTAACCATAATTAGAATTCCTCTCGCGTGGCTAAAGTCTTTTTCAAGTTCTCCTTTAGGTCCCTTTACCTTAACATGTAAACCGTTCACCTCAACGCTTACTCCCGGAGGTATTTTAACGGTTTTACTAACGTGCAGAGCCTTGACCATGAACTACACCTGCTTAGTAACAGTACGCTAAGAGAATACCACCTATTTTCCTCTGAATAGCCTCTCTGTGGGATAGGACGCCTTGAGGAGTCGATATTATTAGGATTCCAATGTTGTAGGCAGGCAGGTACTTTCTTAGCCAGTGCGGTGGGTTCACGAGGTCCTTGTACTTTACTGGGAACCTAGGCTTGATCACCCCTACCTTGTTTATTCGCCCTAGTAGCTGTATCCGTATCTTACCCCATCTACCGTCGTCGATGTACTCAAACTCTCCGATATAACCTTCTTTCTGTAGGACTTTGAGTACATTTAGTATTAGCTTGGATGCAGGCCATGTTATTACCTCCTTCTTGGCTCTTGACTCGGCATTGTATATTGCTGAGAGCAGGTTTGCAAGTGTATCCATGACCACCATGGTATCCCCTTAGTTATATTTTCTAAAGCCCATAGTGTGCGCGATTTCTCTAAAACACTGTCTACAGAGGTAAAGGTTGTATGCTTGTATTACGGCGTCCTTTGACCCGCACCTTTGGCATTCTTGTACTCCGCGTCCATGCCTATACACTTTAGGTGGCTTGAATTTAGCCATAAGCACGCACCCTACGATTCAACTATTTCAACTCCAAAAAGCTTTTTAAGCAAAACCATCGCTTCTGCCTTGTTTACCCTGTGCCTTCGAGGTATATGGGACCTTGCTCGGCGCCTTCTCATTACCCGGTAACCGGGCCTCTCGATGGTTATGCATACGTCCATTCCGAATATTCCAACCTCCGGATCGTACTTAACTCCCGGGATTCGAATGTGCTCCTCTACGCCAAAACACACGTTCCCCAACTCGTCAAAGCTACTCGCCTTTAACCTAAAGCCCACAGCGTCTAGGACCTTTTTCAGGAAGGCTTCAGCGGGCTCCTTCCTAAGCGTTACCTTAACAGCTATGTACTCTCCTTTCTTAATACCGAATTCCTTTATTGTCCTCTTGGCTCTTCGAAAAGACGGCTTCTGTCCCGTTAATTCTTCGAGAGTGCTTGCTATTTTCTTTAACCTCTCGATGTCCGAGCCCACGCTCACGTTAACGGTTACCTTGGCGAGTCTAGGCGCTAGCATGGGGTTTTCTTCCCACTTCTTGAGGATCTCGTTCTCGGTTTCGAGTTGGAGGGCGAGCATTTCACCATGCCCCTTCAGGTAATGTTATTACAGGCTTTTCTCTGCCTATGGGGAAAACGTATTCTAGGCTTGTCTGGAAGAGGTTGCCAAACCTGTCTTCGAGTGTTACAATATACTTTCTTTTCTTCAAAGCACCCGGGATAATCTCCACGACTCTACCAACTCTACCAACGTTCCTACCGCCCGATACTATGGCGATCACGCCCTTTTCCAGCGGAATGTACTCGAGTATTCTATTATCCTCTAGTGAGAGGACCACCACGCCGAGCGGCTCATAGATGTCCTCCACGGGGTTTTTAGGATCCGATACTTTAACTAGGACATTTCTACCGTCGTGGAGATTTAACTGAATGTGCCCCCCTTTCACCGTGACTTTGTTCTCTATTCTGCAAGGCTTAGTCTTAGCTTCCTCAGGGGTTATTCTGACTAGTCCTAAAACCTTGGTGGGAACCGGTACTAACCGGAATGACTCCCCCGTTTTCGGGATCTCCACTACGTCCATTAGTCCAACTGGAAACTTGTAGTTTCTTCGAACCTTCCCATCAACTTTAAAATGGCCCTCGGCAACCAGCTTCCGTACTTCGCGCCCCGTTTTAGCGTACTTCAACACATCACGTACGAGGATTAATAGTGGAATGCACCTCTCAATGGGGTGTGGTCCTGGCGACGGTTTAACTGCCCATTTATATTCCTTTCTGAGAATGGGCCAGAACGCCGGCGCTACCAGCGCCTTTAAGTGCCTACTACTGCCCATCCTAGCCACGGTCACTCACCGCCCTCCTTTGTGCCTTCTTCGAGAGCGCTCACCACTTGAGACTTCTTCCGCCTTTCAATGATTTTTAATCTATGCTTATCGGAGGTGTCGAGCTTGACGATCATGACCTTGCTTGGGTGTACCGGGTAGTACACCGGTGTTCCATCAGCTTTCTTCATCTGTACGCCTTCTACGAATATCCTCACGCGTTTTAAGTTTACTTTCACGACTTTACCTTCATGTCCCGTAAAATCACCTCTTGTAATTCTCACAACATCGCCAACTCTCACTGGAAGCCGCTTAATACCGTACTTTTCCTCCAGCTCCTTTGAAAGCCTTGCATTGAATAACTTATGTCTAAGATGTAAAGGCATGCTGTAAAGCTGTTTTCTCTGAAGGGAAGGTTTAGTGGAAACCCTTAAAGGCATGACATCTCGCCCGATAAGCTATATTATTATCGATGCCAGGTTCGCGACTGGAGGCCACCGTTCAGCCGCTTCTCTAGCCACGGGACCTCGTATTTCCGTGCCCTTAGGCGTGCCTTCAGGCGTCAGTATTACCACGGCATTGTCCTCAAATGCTACCCACGTACCATCAGGCCTCCTGTACGGTCTTCTCTGCCTAATGATAATTGCCTTGAACACCTTCTTCCTCATCTCAGGAGTGCCTTTCTTTACGCTTACAACAACTAGGTCTCCGACGCCAGCGCACGGCACTCTCCTCAGCTTACCTTTGTACCCCGGAACGCCAACGATCATTACTTCTTTCGCGCCGCTATTATCGGCTACTTTTACTGTAGAAGATACCTGTAGCCCCGTGTTTATGTGTCTCCTCGAGTAAGCAGGCTTACCCGCTACGGCGCGCTTTGCACCCATTACCCACCACCCCCACCGCTCCTTTTAACGACACCGAGCACCACAAAAGATATTGTCTTAGCTAAGGGTCTGGTCTCCCCGATTATTACCTCGTCACCTTCTTTGATGTCAATGCACGGGGGTAGCCTTGCGCGTATGTTTCTTCTTCTACGTTCATACCTCATGTACTTTGGAATGTAGTGTAGGTACTCGTGCCTTACAACAACGGCCCTTTGCATTCTCCTTTTCACGACTACGCCTCTTAGTATGGTACCTCTTATTTTCAAATGCCCGTGCCACGGACACTTCGGGTCATTACACTCCCTCTCCGGCGGGTTGATTCCCGGTATACCTATGTTTTTGACCCTTCCAGGTACACTCACGAAGCTCACCTTCTTCTAGCTGAAAGCACCTTCTTGAGCCTATCCCATGGTCTCCCAATAATGTCAATACCCTTAATAACTACTTTTCCGCCACTGGGAAGCGTGACCTCGAATACGGCGTTGGCCTTAAAGACCCTCACCCTTTCACGGTTACGTTTCTCTATTACAAGCGTTTTAAGGGTTTCATCCACTATCAGTCCCTCTAAACCTATCAATGCAGTATCGCTGTACTGTAAAATCTTAACTCTAAGCCCTATCAATTCATGGAAGTATATGTTGTGTTCGTTGATCCCGATGTTCAACGCGGTGCTCTCCTTCTCTCTTCATTCATTACTGTGAATATTCTCGCGATGTCTTTCCGGGTGTTTCTTATTTTAGAGGTGTCTTTGAGTAATCCCATTTTAGCTTGTAATCTCAACTTAACAAGTTCTAGTCTCAGCTCTTCGAGTTTTTTCAACCTGTCTTCCACGCTCATTCTACGTATTTCATCTGCCTTCAACCGGCTACACCCACCTCCTGCTTTATTCTCTCCACTTCGGCTGGTGAAAGCTCCTTTGTCTCGACCTGATCGGGTAGCCTAACACCCGGCTTAACGATCACGACCTCCACGCCGTACACGCCCGGCTTTAATAAGGCCCTTGCGACTGCCCTATCAACAATATAGTCTACTGGGTCGCCCGCCTTGTACACTTTACCGGCTTTTAGCTTCTCGTAGGTTGCCCTCTCGCCGCGTAGCTTCCCGCTAATAATGATCTCGCAACCCAGGGCGCCGGCCTCCATCACTCTACGGATCATGAACATTATGACCCTTCTAAACGGTATGCCCTTTTCAAGCGCTCTAACGATCCTAAACGCCACAACCCTCGCGTTTAGGTCGGGATCGGTGACGGGCGAGACTGTTATGTTGACGTTCTCAAGCCTGAACCTAGTCTGCAAGATCGTCGCTATCTTCTTGAGGATGGTGCCGCCTCTACCAATGAGCCTGCCGGGATACTCGGCATATATTACGACTCTGTGACCTAGTGGGGTTTTGTAGAGTTCTACGTCAGCGTAGCCGGAGTCTTTAAAGTAGTTGGCTAAGAACTCGTCAATGACTACCTTCTTTAAGCCGTATGAGAGGAAATACTGCTTTATACGGGGACCCACGCCTACCACGTTTAAGTCACCTCCTTTACAATTACTTCTACGTGGCTGGTTCTCCTGTACTTGGGAGTTGCACGTCCAAACGCCCTTGGCATATACCTCTTAATGGTTATGCCTCGATGCGCAGCCACGTGCACTATCACCAGCTTACTCGCATCAAGGCCCTTGTTTTCAGCATTTGCTTTCACGTTTTTCAGCAGTTCTAGTACATACTTCGCGCCTTTCACGGGGTATCTGCCAGCAGGCCACTTGAACCTGTCAGCTAATCCCCGTTTATGACTAACTTTACCATGATACCTCCTAAATGGCACGGGTTGCTTAAGCTTGCTTACGTCCTCTAGAAACCTGATCGCCTCGAGAAGCTTCATGCCCTTAATGGTACTTGCTATCTCGCGCATGTACTTTATTGATACGGGGACGTCAAATGTCACCGCCTTCGCGATCTTAGATTCATCGGCGTACTTGACGGAGTAGTGCCAGGTCGGCATGATCGCACCTACTTTACCGCCACGAATCTACTGCTCTTAGTAGCCTTTAAGCCCGGCTCGCCGTGAGTAACCCGCTTCACCGTAGGGCTGAACTCTCCGAGACGGCGTCCAATCATTTCTGGCGTTACTTTAAACTGCACGTACTCTTTACCATTGTAAACAGCAAATGTTAAGCCGATCATTTCCGGCAAAATAATCATGTCGCGCACGTGAGTTTTAATTACAGCCTTCTTGGCTAGTTCCGGGTTCTTAATTGTTTCTCTCACCCTCGCTAAGAGCTTTATTTGCGCTTTAGTAAAGCCCCTTAACAAGCTACGTCTTTGTCTAGCGGGTAGTAGTTGCGCAAATTCATCAAGAGACATGTTAAGTATTTCTTCGAGGGCCTTACCCTTGTATTTAAACTTTCTCCACTCCGGTGGCATATCTTGTAAGTGCGGGGGTAAGCCGTACTGCCTAGATTGCTGTTGAGACGCCTGTGACACCTTCCCACCCAAAAGCACATTACTGGAAGATATCTAGCATTATACGCCTAAAAAGCATGCTGGGAGACACGGCTACTTACCCTTCCTTCTACCGGTTCTTTTAGCGGCAATGTGCCCGACCTTACGACCAGGTGGAGTCGTTTTAGCGACTGTTGTCGGCCTTCCTACATGCCTACCTCCGCCATGCGGGTGCGATACAGGGTTCATAGCCACTCCTCTAACTCTAGGCCACCAGTAGCTCTTCGCTCTCCACTTGTAGAACGCGGCGCCGGCCTTTAGTAAAGGTTTTTCGAGCCTGCCACCACCAGCTACTACGCCTATGGTTGCTCTGGCATTACTCGAAACTTCTACAACCTTCCCACTAGGTAGTTGTACCTTCACCTTATCACCTGTTTTACTTAGTACGATAGCATACGTTCCACTAGACCTGGCATACCTGCCTCCATCTCCAGGAACCCTCTCCACGTTCGCCACTTGGGTACCCTCGGGTACAAGCCCTAGAGGCAGTATATTTCCATTGGCGATCGTGGCATTTGGACCAACGTGTACTACTTGCCCCTTGTACAAGCCCTCTACAGCAGGAATATAGAATACCTGTCCAGATTCCAGCTCAACTTCGGCAATTGGAACCCATCTACCTGGATCGTGAATGAGGTTTCTGACAACTCCTCTATAGGTTTTACCGGGATCTAGTGCGGGGTATCTTGCCGGTGCGGTGTGCAGGTGATCTGGCGTCCTCCAGGTGGGCGACCCCCTTCCGCGTCTTTGAGTTATAATCCTCTTACCCATAATGACACCTCTTCATACCTACATTATACCAAGTCTTGTTGCAACTTCTGTGGCCTTGTACTCGGGGTGCAATTTCACATACGCCTTCTTCTCGCCTTTAGGGGTTATCAGCGTTTTGACTTCGGCTACCTTGACATTAAGCAAGTACTCCACGGCACGCTTTATATCATGCTTTGTAGCATTAATGTCGGTAATGAATGTCAAGGTGTTCTGCTTATCTATAAGTGATAGGGCCTTTTCACTTTGTACCGGTCGTTTTATTAGCTTTGCTAAGTATTCCAGCTCATCGCCGCTCATATGTACATCACCTTATACTTGTTTAGGAGCTCTTCGAGGGCCCTCTTCGTGATCACCGTTAACCTACCCGGAATACCTCCCGGAGCTAGGTGTAGAATGCTCAGGTTACCTGGTGTCGCTATATCCACTCCAGGGAAGTTCCTCACGGACTTGGCGAAGGGGCAGCGATAGCTAGTTAGTATAAAGAGCACGCTTCGAGGCTCTACATATCTCCTACCCCGCATTTTGCCCTTTCCAGCCCTAATCCTTACCTTCTCATAGCTTCTCTTGATATCGTCCCATACGCCGACTTTCTCGAGGAAGATCTTCGAGTCTTTTGCCTTAGAGTACGCATCCTCGACCTCGTTAACCACCACTACAGGGAGCTTTTCAGTGTTAAATACGTGCCCTCTAGCCTTGACTAGTTCGATCCTGGAGGTTGCAGCGAGCGCCGATACTATCGCCATGTACCGTTCATTCTTATTCACCTCTTCGTGTATTCTACGGTCAGTTCTCGGCGGAAACGCGGCATGGCCTTTCCTAGCTGATACTACAAACCTAGCTACACCACTAGGCAGTCTCGGGACCCTCGCCAACCCGTAGCCCACGCCCCAGTACCTCGCAGTTGTCCTCTTGCCGGCTAAGGGGTCTCTGCCTTTGGGCTGTATCATAGCTGTGAATGCCGATAAGAACGCTCTATTAATAATGTCCTTTCTTATGGGGTAGTAGAAAAGCTCTGGTAGTTCCATCTCACCGACTACATCCCCTAAAACTCCGTATACTGGTACCGTTAACCTCGCCCCCTCTAAGTGTGGATCCCTGGTACCTGTAAGAACGCGCGTCACGGCTTCATGCACCTTGTTTACTCTCAAGACTAATGTACGTTATCCTAGGGGCGGAGAGCGGTATCCACTCGAGTCTGGGTCTTATAGGGTGCCTGAGTACGAGTAACCTTTTTGTAGTTCCTATAACTGATCCTCTAAGTAAAATGCACGGCCCATATACAAGTCCGTAGTGCAAGAATCCGCCTTTAACCACGACTTCGAGGCCGCTCGTATTCATTTTGAGTATTCTCTTGTTAAACTCGGTTCTTCTGTGGAAACCCGTTTGTCCTGCTTGAGGAGTCTCGCTCATGGAGTACGTGAATGCGGGGCCGCGAGTACCTATTTTTCTACTGCCTTTTCTATGCTTATGCCACCTTGGTAATTCCTTAACACCGAACCTCTTTACTACGCCTTGAAAGCCGTGTCCCTTAGTGACGCCTATAACGTCGACGAGCTGGCCCTCTACGAACACGTCAAAGGGTGTTAAGTACGATCCAAGTATTCTCTTAGCGTATTCTAGTTTCTCGTTGATGTCCTTCCCGTGAATCTTTATTTCAAGCACCTCTACCTTCTTCTTGCCGATTCCCGATAACACGGGTATGGTCGTCACGATCGCGTGGACGTCAACCACATTGCCGCTGAACACTCTCTTGAAGTCATCCTCCTTGAATTCGGGTACAAATTTGAACCCGTATTCGCCGTTGGGATCGGGCTTAACGAGTCCATGGTTAGCCTTTCGGAGTCCAAGGAGGTACTTCTTAACGACTTCTTTCGGTTCCATGCCCCACAGGGGGTTCCGGGCATAGAACTGTTCCGTTGCCTTAAGCACGGAGTCTACGGGGCTTGTCCAAACTTCGCCTACGGCTTTTAAGTAGCCATCGTAATTTGTGGTGTAGGCCCTAACCCCGATCACCACTATTGGCGGCGCGTCTAGTATGGTCACGGGCGTAATTACCTCTTTGCCCGTAAACGGCGTGTTAGGCCTGTCCTCTACTATGAGTGCGTGCGTCATTCCGGCTTTATAAGCCGGGTAAGCGAGTAGTACTGGTTTCGACGCTATTCCTTTTTTAGAAGCATCCACGCCGTACTTCTCCAACAATATGTCGAACCAGCTTTTCTCGGGCCAAGACTTTATTCTAGGGGTCAGCTCTTCGGCTCTTTTTCTAGGCCTTACACCGAGACTTCCATGTCTTGGCGCGCTCAGCTTCCTGTGACCCAATTCCCTTCACCCACTTCAACTAGGTAAGCACTCCCATGCGCTCTATTTACTCTTAATTTATAACCTTTTATACTTCAATCAGTACGCGAGTTAAATACCTCTTAAAAAGGCATTTACTATGCCTAGGGTTATGATGAGAGCTTCTTCCGTCCTAACGGTAACGACTTTCTGGCGTGGCACGGTGTTCCACACGTAGTCCACATAGCGGCGCAGGGCAAACCCTTCTTGGCTAGCTATCTCGAAGAGGTCGTGTTGAGGGCTACCAAATAATAGCATAATGTCACAGCCACGCATGCTTTCCACGAGCTCTGTGCTGGGGTATTCACCCTTCCTATCAGTTGCTATTAGGTGCTTTGATACCTTTCTATACCTTTCTAACAGCTCTTTAAGGCAATTAGCGAATGCTAGCCGCGGGCCCACATACACCGGTTCACTAGAGCACTCTACGATGCGTTCTTTTTCGCTTCTCACAATGACTGGTAGTATCCCGGCGTCTTGTTTACAATTACCCAATACTACGTAGGGCTCGTTATCCCCAACTAGCGCTTTAACTTCACCGTCTACATCCCTGAACACGTAGCCTAGTCGCAGCTCTCCAGCTCTGGGTCTTTGACTTACACTGAATATCTCAAGCCTTATTGGGGGCAAGATACCAACGTGCTTTAATGTAGGCTTAAAGGGTACTAGCTGCTTCCTTAAATAAGGCGGTGTGAAGAAGTATTTCCAGTGGTCCTCTATTATAGCCTTGTGCTCTTTAAACTCCCTGCTAGTTGTTGAAGGCTCCTTGTAGAAGACTACTTCATAGACCCCGAAAATGGATGACCAGCGTGCAACTTGGTGTATTCTTATGGATTTTAACGCGAGGGCATGTTCAACCGAGAGAATGCTTGTAGGTAGGGCGACGCGCAGAACTGTTGTGATTTCACCCACCATTAATTACGCACTTTACCCTCACTTTTAATACTTAGTTTTCATTTTACTTCTTTTTCGTTTCCTTAGCTTCCTTGGTTTTACTCTCTCCCTTTTCCTTTTTCACCGTTTCCTTGATCAAAAATATAGTCGTCCTCTGCCTACCACCCATATGTACGTTCACCTTAAGCTCTATTCCGTGTAACCTAAAAGGCCGTTAAAAGCTTTAAGCGGGCACCCGCTTACGTGCTTACCGTAATTCGAAGCGTATATTCGCATACTAGCTACTGCTACGACTTGCTTGGTATGTATTTCGTAGCGTTGTTGGGGGGTAGGTCTTTATTACCTTGACCTCCTTCTTCAGGGCGTTAACGTAGAGCGCTTCCCCAATACTGAGTTTTGTCAGCAGGGTAGCAAGATCTCCCTTTACACCAATAAGCTTTTCGGCCTTTTCAAGGTATTCCTTGCTTCTTGAACCAAATAGCACCACGTTATACGTGTTCTCTGCGATCTCGTCGGGGAGGTCGCCAGGACTCTGAGTCGAAATTATAACACCCAGTTCTTTGCTCCTACCTTCTCTGACTATTTCCGTGAGCGTCTTTAACTGCAAGATACGCCATGCGTCATCTATGGCGAGTATCATTTGTAATTTCTCCTTTTTGTTAAGCAGTAAATACCTGATTAAACCAATGCACATAGACACGTATGCGTTTTGAAAAACAGTACCGTAACCACCCACATCTACTAAAGTGCTTTTACCGAGCTGGCTAATCAGCAGGCTGTGATCGGCCCTATTCCTCAAGAACTCGATGAAAGGTAGTAAAACGGAAACATGGTAGTGGTTGATAAAGCCACGCTTACCTTCACTTTCAATCGTCAGTAGCGCCTTCAATACCGCTTCCCTGGAAGCCCCACTCGCGTACGCCAAGGCCTCCACCACTAACGCCCTCCAATCGGCGTTTTCCATCTCGGCGGGCTTCTCGAGGATGTTTATTGGAGCCTTATCCGGTGTCAGCGAGTCCAACACCTTACCGGGAAGGTACTTCTTTAAGTCCCCTTTGAAGTCCATCACAACGACATTAACTAAGTTCTCGGCGACGATCTGCTCGATGATGCTAGATAGTAGTGTCGTCTTGCCCCGTCCCGTCGGCCCTATAATGGCAACGTGCCTGTACAGGTCTTCGATCTTCACCCCTACCGGGTGGGAGCTCGTCTTTTCGAAGCCAAGTATGATAAGCCTGTCTAGTGATGGTGCTTCGTCCACGTTCATAGGTTGCATGTACGCTATTCTTTCCACTTCCACTTCGACCTTGCTGATAGAGGGCTTATCCATGAGACCAATAGTGCTTAAAAGGATCTGCACGATATCGTTTCGCGCGGCTCTACTCAACCGGAGCCCATAATGTTTGCTAAAGCTACTCACTATTAGGGACTCGTAGTAATCAGCAACGCTTTTAGCGGAATCTTTATTTCGTGATTTAACGCGGTAAGACACCACGAGCGATATCCTGGTAAACGGCTTACCATCCAGTAGAGCAGTGTAAAGAGCTTTTAGCCTGTCAAGTTTTATGTTGAGCCTTACCTTAGTGGACTCCTCTAGGACATTGTGGAGGTCCGCTTGGACGTTCAAGATCTCGTTAGCGATCCTGTGGAGGAGGCCGCTCGTATCCAGCTCTTCTTTCACTAAGTGTAAGTGTACTCCTTGGGGTAGGGAATTTAATAGTGCTATGTAGGATTCTACGAGTTCTTTCAAAGCGCCTTCAGAGAACTCGTGTACCGAGTAGTCGACTTCTCTGCACACGAGGAACCTCGCTAATAAGACATCGTTAGATTTGTAGATGACGAGGTCGGGAGGCTCTATTTCTACTTTTTTAACGCCACTTAGCATTACACTAGGCTCAATCGTGCTGAGTAGAGATACTACTTTACTCAGAACTTTCATTATGTTTATACACCTTGGTAACCAACGTAACGACGCAGATTAAGGCCAGTGACAAGAATACATGAGCGAGCTCTCCCGTGAAGGCGTACTGGAGTATGCAGTTTAAAGCAAGAATTATTAGGACCAGTCCACTGACCCGGGGCCTCATCTAGTAGTTCACCACGATCCTCGCTATGGAGGTGGACGCTCCACCCAGAAGCCTGGCTACGTTGAGGGTAATCGCACCAAGCATGGTTATATACACGAGTGGAAGGACAGTCAATTCGATGAACATCCGAGTTACGTAAAACAATAAGTTTTCCGGTGCAAGGGGGTCTAACCCAAGCGCGGCGATCGTGTAAGGGTATAAATCCACGTTGATGGGTGTCGTGGAGTAATAGCTTAAGTACACCTCCACACGGTGATTACCAGGCTTAAGGATGTAGGTGTACACCGTGTAACGTATACCATACCAATCCAGCGACTCTACGCCTAGGGGCGTCACGGTCTCGCTGTCAATGTATACTTGTAACACGTCATTGGATTCCGTGTAGAGCTTGAAACCCGATGACTCCGTGGACGCGTTTAAAATGAGTACCACTCCATCGCTGCTTCTAAGCACCTCTTTAACTTCGATAGACCCGTTGAATAGCATGAAGCGATTAGCGGCTATTGCTAGTATGTTGGGAATGCTTATAGCTAAGTTCCAGTTTCTACCGGTAACGCCACTTAGCGTCACTAAATACCCATTACCAGCAATATCGAATCTCGCCACGTGATCGGTACACGGGAATCCGTGCACCTCGTCAACTACGAGAACACCCTTACCATCAACTTTGTACCGGTAAACTAGTGCATCCTCAATATAGCCTTCGATAACGGCTTGCCCAAAGGGAGTGCCCGACGCATCCACGAGCATTATTGTCGCCGTGCAGAGGTTCTTTGATGTAATGAGGGACCCTGACATGTTGGAAAACGTGCTCACAAACAGGGGCATTAAGGGCATTCCCACGGAGAATACAAGCGTGATGGCGATTATAGTCGCCCCGATGTTCCTGGTTAGTTTAAAGGGCACGGCGTGTAGTACTATTCCGAGTGCTATGAGAAACGGGGAAGCGGAGTATATGATCGTGTAGACAATAGACGTCGCTATGAGGGTTGTCAGAGAAGTCGTCATGAGGCCCGTTACTTGGCTAATGAAGCCTTGGGCAAAGAAACCAAGCCCTAGCTTACTTAGGAGCACTCCAACGGCCTTTAAAACCGCGATAAGGGCTAGGAGCACGCCTACCCTCTCGGTAAGCCATGTGGTGTAAAGAGCTAGGTCTGATCCCAGGAGACGGCTGAAGAAGTCTATTGAGTACAAGAGGGTCCTGTACGAAAAGGTGAGTATGCAGGAAAACACGCCTTCTGTAACTAGAGACCTGCCAAGCCTCTTAATAGCAAGGAAGGGTACCGGTAACGCCCTTATAGCTAGACCAGTACAGTACGATAACACGGACAGGTAAAACGAGAGTGCCAGCAAGTCCATGTTGCCCACATTCACGGCATTTGAGGGGGCTGAGGCATAGGTGCTTGAAATGATGATGTGATGTAGGCTATTATTGCGAAAACGGTGGTTCCCATTGCAAGCCAGAATGCAGCCCATACAGCATCTTCAATGAACCTTCCACCCAGCTTCTTAATTCTTAGAAACGGTATAGGAAGCCCCTTGATCAGCCAGCCCACAGCCCATGCTAATAGGAAAATGAACCAGGCTACTATGACGGTGATCGTAATAAGGCCCTTCACAAACTCCACGAGGTCCATTTAAAACACCCTAAGAATACATATGCTCGATAAGTAAGGGGGATTAGCGAAACTGTTTCATAGGGTTTTAAAATGAGGTGGGCATGGCCGCGGACAGTTAAGATATACTGGGATCCATGGAATAACGTCCCGGTAATTAAACCTAGACAGGAGGAAATAGATCTCCTATATCAACTTAGACTAGGTGAGCCGGGAGATGCCCGTCCCGCATTTCGTGGTGACTTAGAAAAGTTAAAGGCAGCGGTAAAATACGAGTTCGGGGACGAGAAACTGTACTTTAGGCTTATTGAAGGGAAATTTGTGCTGTTGAATAAGATACCCCACTGGGACGTAATGTATGAAGTTGTGAGTTCGGGCAATGTGGTGGGCCAGCTATACTACGATCCTTACTCATCCATGTGGAGGTTTAGGCTAACTTATCAAGGAGCGTGCATAGCTGTTCAAGAAAACATCATAGATACAATTAAATGTAAGCCCCCCATCTATACGGGTAAGGTACTGGCACCTCGAATAAGTACGAGTAGTAGGCAGGTCGTGGTAGTTGATGAGAAGTATGATATACGGGGAATCGGAGAAGTAAGTAGTGATGGAGTTGTACTTGTGAAGGCGTTTCACGACCGGTCCTTACCCGTCGAAACAAGCAATAAGCCCGCTACTATACATGATGTACTTAACCGCAATAGTGAAGGGCTAGAGCTTATGGAGGAAAAGGCAATAAGGTATTTAAAGAGGCTTCAGAGCAGATTTGGTGGGGCATCGAAACCCGTAGTCTCATATTCAGGCGGTAAAGACAGCCTGGTAGCACTAGACCTAGCACACAGGGCTTACGGCGACCTTGACATGGTTTTCAATGATACGGGGTTGGAGTTACCGGAGACTTTGAAAAACGTAAAGGAAGTGGCTGAATTTTACGGCTACAAATTACACATTGCATCAGCGGGCGATATATTCTGGAAGGCAGTTGAAGTTTTCGGGCCTCCGGGCAAGGACTATCGTTGGTGTTGTAAAGTAGCTAAGCTTGTACCCATAGCTAAGCTGACTAAAACCCTGTGGCCTGGTGGCGCGTTCAATATCGTGGGGCAACGTGCCTACGAGTCCTTGGATAGAGCGAAGAGCCCCCTGATTTGGCGCAATAGGTGGATACCCCACATGGTGAGTACCTCACCGGTTCAGTACTGGAGCCAGCTTGCGTGCTGGCTATACGTGTTCAAGTACAAGTTACCCTATAACAAGCTTTACGAGGAGGGTTTTAATAGGCTTGGATGCTACCTTTGCCCCTCGTGCGCTCTGGCCGAGTTCGAAGACACCAAGAGGATTTACCCAGACCTGTGGAGTACTTGGGAAGCCGTGCTCGAAAGGTGGAGGGAGAAACTAAACATGCCGCCAGAATGGATTAGACTGGGTCTTTGGAGATGGCTTAGCCCGGCAACGGCTAAGACGAGGGTGGCCCATCGCCTGCCCGGCTACATCATTAACTGGAAAGAGGAGTATTCGAAGAGGCTAGAAGAAAACAGCATAGGGTTAAAGCCCGTGGAAGCCGTTGTTACTGGCAATTCACTGCTGGTTAAATTTAGCCGTGACCTCTTCTCGGAGAAGTTAGGTGACATGCTCATCGAGAACTTAATTAGCATGGGCTTTAAACGAGTGTGCGAAAATCCACTTACATTCGAGAAAAATAACGCCGTGTTCGAGATCCAGGGCAACTACATTAAGGTATTGCCCTACAACGAGCACTCCTTTGAAGATCTCGTAGATGTGATTAAAATTGTGTATAGAATGAAGGGTTGCGTGTTCTGTGGTAGTTGCGTATTATGGACTGGAAGGGGGTTAGTAAAGTTAACTTTGAAAGGCCCTATAGCACTTAGTACACTCGATGATAAAAACGCAAGAGTCTACATAGAGGTCTGTCCTATAAGTGACCAACTAGTGGAGAAGGTCGTTGCCCCCTTGATCACTAACGATCACAAGTCGTTTAAAAGAAAGACACGTAGAAAACCACTTCTTTAATCACTCACCGTCCCCCCTTTCTCCTTCAGATACTTCTTTACCCTAAGAAACCTCTTCTCGCACTCGTAAAGTTCAGTCACGAGGTCTGCACCGCTTAAAACCCTATTGATGATCCTGATTGCTTCCTGCGTTCCTACACCCAGAGCGGATAATGCTAAGACAGCCTTGTCACCGTACCTGTAGAGTAGAATTGCCCTTTCTACGAGGTCTTTACGTAGTTTCTGCTCTTCGGGAGTGAGCTTCTCTCCACGTCTGAGCTTCTTAACGAGTTCAAGTTCCCTACTGGCATCTCCTTTAACCAATGTCAAAGTCGCAAGACCGCATTTAGGGCACGAGAACTCGTTTAGTTCAACGATCTCCCTGGCCCGGGCTTCTCTGTGATAACCACACCTTAGGCATATTACTGATACGCGCCTATTAAGTAATCGCTCTAGAAAGCTATTAGTATCGAGCGATGGCCACTCTTTAATGAGCGGGGTTTCAATGTAGCGCAGTAGGGTTATATGGTGCTCTTGTAGTTTACTATAACGTCTTAGCACTACGTTTACTTTTCCCTCAGCAACACGCTCTGCCAGCTCTATGAACGAATCTATATCATAATCTCGAAAGAACACCTCTTTAAGGGCCTCTTTACCTATGATGGTGTCACTAAATGCTTCGAGGAGTTTTCTACTTACATAGGTTGAATCGGGTGATATCGCCCCGAACCTCTGAGCTACCTGGTATATCCTCCACAAGTATGCAGAGCTGTCCTTAGCAATTCTTTCTAGGAGTGACCTATTCGCATAGGTCTTCAGGTTCTTAATGACCTCATACACCGCGTGTACTGGGCCTTTAACCGGGCCGGGTACGTGTATGCCCGCCAGCTGTATGTAGACAGCATAAGGCGTTGAATAGGCCTGGACCTTTATATAGGGGTAGGACGTCTTCAAGGTGTACTTTACAAGATCCTTTATAAGGGCGTTAACCTTACTTCCGCCATATACGTTAACTACAACTAATCCGTACTCCTCCAGGTGATCGATGTATATGTTCTCGCTATCCCCGAGCTCTCTAACATGCCTTAAGCAGTCGATGGGCTCTTCTAGTATTAGGAGTTCTCTTAGGTCCTCGGGAAGGTCTCCGTGCTCCTTTATGTACTTCACGACTTCGCCAACTTCTTGCGCAACCGAGAACTCTACGGGGATATTTTCCCCTTCCCAATGGGGTATGATTACTTCTTCCGCAGACGTCTTTGCTGGTTCTACGTAGAGCTTGCGCTCCCTCTCGTCGTAACTAACGACTCTCCACGGCCTCCCGGCAAGTACTATCACACTATCTGGGTCTAAGTTTGTTACAACGTATTCTTCGTCGAGGACGCCCACTTTACCCCCCGAACCAGCATCTACTACGTGCACGTCCCTCGTGGCCGGTATCATAGACGTCTTGTAAACGTATAGTTTAGTCTTCCTAGTTGGAATTATGACATTGTTTTCCCCCTTCACTCTTACTATTCTCGTATACAATAGGTAATCTACGATTTCGTTGAACTCCTCAAACGACAGGTCAGAGTATAGGGGGTGCCTCTTAACTTCATTGTACAGCTTATCGAGAGGTACGCCGTCGGAATGCAAGAGCGTGTACAATGCGATGGCGTACGCCAGAACATCAAGGGGTTTGGGTATTATAACCTCCCGTTCGAGGAGGCCGTTACGGGCTCTTCGAGCTATTACGAGCGCTTCCAGTAGGTGTAAAATATTACTGGAAGTTATGATCAGCCCCCTACTTACATCGCCGAGTCTATGCCTGCTCCTACCTACTCGTTGAATAAGCCTAGCTGCTTGGCGTGGAGACATGTACTGCATTACGTATTCGACATGCCCAATATCGATTCCAAGTTCCAGGCTTGAAGTTGAAACGAGCATGTTAAGCTTTTTTTCACGGAAACACGTTTCCACCTTTTCTCTGTGCGACCTGGAGAGGCTTCCGTGGTGCACATCGAGCTTCAATTCCAATCCAAGCTCCTCTATTTGTTTTCTAAGTAGTGTACTCAGGCTCTCAGCTAGGGATCGCGTGTTTGTGAACACTATTACGGACTTTTCCTCTAATGCTTTTTCGACAATCTTCTCCAGCCTGGCCGCAAGCGCTTCATCGTCAACGTGCGTAAGTATTTTCTTACATACTTCCGTCCTGCAAGCCGGAACCATAACCCTTAGTTCGAGATCTCTGGTAGAAGGGTCTTTGAGCATCACTACAGGTAGCGCACTTCCTGGTGAAATCAGTTTTAACGCCTTATCCTCTTCTTGAAGAGTTGCAGTAAGCGCTACCTTCACGAGACTTTTGTTTAAGTAAGATTCTAAAAGGTACAGCACGGTTAGAAGTAGCAGTCCCCGCTTACTTTCAAGCATGTCACGGTACTCGTCAATTATAACATATTCAAGGTTCCCTAGGTAGGGGCGTATTTCCTCGTTTATAATAATGTAGTTGAACGTTTCCGGCGTAGTTATCAGAATGTGTGGCGGCGACTTCGCTATGCTTCTCCTTATGGAAGAGGGGGTGTCGCCGTGCCTGACCGCGACATCGAGTTCAAAGCAAGTGCCTATTCTTTTAAGCCTTCTTTCAATGTCCCGATTTAGTGCTCTAAGAGGAGTTACGTATATAGCGGTTATAGCTCGTTTACTCTGAGACGCTGTCTTGAGCATTATTGGGAAAACAGCTGCTTCCGTCTTCCCGCTTCCCGTGGGTGCTACAACTACAAGCGACCTGTCTCCTTTGCTTAACTCAATTAAGCTCTTTCTCTGAATTTCCGTTAACTTCTGGTAACCAAGTTCTTTGAGGCAGGTCGCGATCTTGTTAAGATCCATGGGCCTCCTGAACCGAAGTTATAAGTAGAGCTAGTTTACTATAAATTTTCAGGAATGCGTGGTTTTGCGTGTAGTACTAGATGGTGGAAATGGGGATTAGTGCGTTAAACTTGATTAAAGTGCTGGCGTCGAGTTTATGCAATCTTTTACTAGTTCTCCTGCTCACGGTGCAGGGCCCAGCTGAGGCAGCCTTCTCCGCGTCACTGGGTATTATAACGCCGTGGTTGGACATAATTGTTTCCGCGGTGCACATAGCGGTATCGTTCATATTACTAAACAATGCTCTCTCAGCCTTGCTCAACAGGACGTTCTTCATAGTGTACCTCGTCTCCATGGGTTATGAGCATGTGAACAACGCGTTGCTCTTCAGGGAAATGGCGGGGTTAATGTTATCCCTGCCTCTAATTGTCATCGTAAAACACGTGACCGGTTTACCGAGCACTGCACTAGAGTTCAAGAGGCTCGTGAAGAGTCGTGTAGGGTTTAAAGTAGGTGCCAACGAGCTGTTCGTTCTCCTGATCCCCCACATTGGGGGGGTGATATCCGTACTCGCCACCTCGTTCTCGGCGTACTCAACGGATATTTACGTGATCGTGGTGAACAATGCACTGGTACCGGTAATCCTCCTCTTTATGGTAATGCTCGTGAGTGAGGAGTTATCGGGTACCGCCGACCGCGCTATAATGGGCTTTACTTCGGGGCTTGGAGTTCTTGGATTAGCGCCACTGATTTCGCTAATGGCCATGGAAAGAACCAGTGGCGCCTTATACCCATCAAGGGCGCTCTATGCCAGTAAACGCGGGTTATACTTGGGGAAGGCTGTTGCCACTCTAACCTATGGGTATCCTAGCAACGCGTACAGAAAACTCAGAAAAAGTGCCAGGTTCTCAGGAGAGGGCAGGAGAGCCTGGTACTGGCGGGCAGTACAACACTCTCTGTATGTTGACCTCAACGAGCTGAACACTCCACATATAATCGTTATAGGCTCGTCGGGCTCTGGAAAGACAACACTTGTCAAGCATATAGTGCTGGAATCCAGTAGAGTTTACGGGCACAACGTGCTGATCATAGACCAGCACGGGGAGTATAAAGACCTCGCTAGTTTTATTAAGTGCAAAATAATAGATGCTTCCAGGTGCTCGTTAAACCCATTGGTTTTAGCGAACACATCTCCTCGTGAAAGAGCGCTCCAACTCGCACACGCGGTATCAGTAACATTTAGGCTAGGCTTATTGCAGAGGAAAATGCTCGAAGAGGTGATAATGAAGACCTATGAGCTGAAAGGCATTACCTCGGGGGATCCGGCTACGTGGAGGAGGGATCCACCCACGTTACAAGACCTCGTAGGGGTTTGTAAGGAACTCGGTAAGGAGATCCCGGAGTACAACAGGCTACTTCCATACATAGTTCTACTGAGTGAACATATAAGCGGGGGCGAGTGGCTTAGCGTAGAGGAGTTGCTCTTAGAAAGCGCCATTATAGACATGACTGGTCTATCGAGCGACTTCGCACGAGCGCTATTCCTGGATACGTTAATGTACACATTAATAAATAAGATGTACACTACTAGGTTAACTAAGAAAGTGATGCTCGTAATTGAGGAGGCGAGAGGTCTATTACCGAGATCTCTCGCGAGGGAGCTTCTATCGAGACTTTTTGCAGAGAGTAGGAAGTTCGGTTTTTCAATAGTCGTCGTTTCTCAAGAGATAAGGAGAATTCCTAAAGTGCTGGTGGATAACGCGGGGCTTAGGGTATTCTTTGTACTAAATGAACCTAGAAGCGTCGAAGAAGCCTCAAAGATCATTGCTGGCTTAGATGTGAAAGAGAAATCGCTAGTTGTGGCAGAGGCCATCCGAACGCTCGCACCCCACACATTTATGATACACGCGACAGGCGTAGATGCGATCTTCGTCGTTAAATCGCCCTTCTTAACGAGGAGCAAGTCCGCCTAGCGGTCGGCTCGGTATTTAAGTCTCAAAGAGCCTAATGTTGCGTAGGTGCATGTTTTATGCCAGGTGGAGAAGAGGAAGAAGTGGAAACAGAAGTGGGAAGGGGGAAAGAGGCGGAGGAAGAAACGGGAGAGATACTAATAGATCAGCTAAGGCTACTTCTCGACATTACGAAGCTATGGCATAGAATTCTTCATGGTGAGGCATCAATAGAGGACCTTAAATCAATGGTCACGGTGAAGCCCTCAAGAAAACCAGAAGAGGCGGAAGGGAAGAAGACAACTAAACGTAGGGCGAAGACGGCCAAAGTCAAGGAGAAGAAGGCACGAAAATCGCGTAGAAAAGTGGGTAGTAAGTAGAAGAGCAACTGCCTATATACTGGTGAACTCCACCTCGGTAAATCCTAGTTCCTCCAGAGACGATATGATCAGTTCTCTCGGGGCCCTCCTGTCTAGTATGAGCTCTACGATCTTTTTACCGTGCTCAGTTAATAACTTAACCTTATGTACGATAACCCTTCCGCGCAGGGAATCAGCGGGGTCTTTTATTACTACTAGATACCCATTAGACTTCTTGTGTGCTATGCTGTAGTACTCATCAAAGCCTAGTATTATTCTTTTAGCCTCTTCAAGATCCCTCGTACTACCGTGCTTTCTCATTATAACTTCAATGAACCTTAATGCGTAATCACGCTCTAAGCTGATGTGCGGGTACCTTGCCAGGTCTAACACTATGGTGATCTTCATGTGTTAAAACCCGGTTTTTTATATCTGACTCTCGTCTCATAGATAACTCTGGGGATACGATGTTTAAAGTTCTTTATCCAAACGCGAGTAAGCTTAAAAAAGCAGTGCAGGCGCTCTCAAAACTCAGTGACGAATTCCCGTTGTACGTAACGGGCAACGGTATGGACATAAAGGTACTTAGTCCCGACAAGACGATGTTAGCAGTACTAACGCTTCCAAGCCTCGTATTCGAAGAATTTTCCGTTGACGAGGAGACGACTATCATTACCTCGGCAACGGAGCTGAGAAAGATCATCCGTAGAGCGAGTAGAAATGACGCCCTCCTTCTAACTATTAGCAAAGAGACAGACGAGCTAGTCCTCGTGTTGAAGGACAGAAAAACGGGCATTGAGCGCGAATTCGGAGTCCCCTTGATACCAAGGCCGCCCGAACCTGTCCCAGAACTACAGCTTGACCTCCCAATCTCGTTCACTATGCTATCAAAAGACTTCAAGGACCTCGTAGGAGACCTAAAACTCGTGGGAGAAGAAGCGCTATTTAGTTACGAGGATGGAAAAGTGATAATACGGTCGGTTGAGCAGCAGAAAGAATACGTTTGTGAACTGAGAGAAGGAAACCCCCTCATACTCCTGGCGTCGACTGTTGAGAAGGCCAGGGTCTCGTATAGTATTGAAATGCTAATGGTGGCTGCCGGAGCCGCGGAGGCATCCAAGCACGTTATCATATCCTTCGATACCGGTAAGCCGTTGAAAATAGAGTATGAACTAGCTGGTGGAGGGAAACTGACGTATTGGATCGTGCCAAGAATGTAGGGCTTAAACATACCCACTGTTAGCCCTCTTTGAGTAGCGAGGTCAGCTCCTTGAGTAGCCTCTCTTTCTCTTCACTACTTAATGCCCTCCTCCTGGTGGCAGAGGCCATTAATGGCGCTTCGACTTTCCATGCTGGCGTCTTGCATCTATCCATCCACAGGGGGCAAGAAACACAGCAATGTATGTCAACTGAAATATCTGGTACAATACTACATTTTTTAACGGGCCTGTGTTGCCCGCAGAAATCGCATCTCTCCCAGTAAATTGTCATAGTCCCGCCTAGTGAGATATATATTTCATGCTTAGATTATTAATGTCAAGGCTTTGAAAAATGCGAGAACTAGCGCGGTAGTTGGGATGCTAGACTGTATATATAAACTCTCTATTCTTACATATGATACATAGGTGTAATTATTGCTTCATGAAATAATATTCTTAGGTAGAGGTGGGCAGGGAGCAGTAACAGCTTCAAATATACTAGTCCAGGCGGCAATATACGAAAATAAGTATGGACAGGGTTTTCCTTTCTTCGGCGCAGAGCGTAGAGGAGCGCCAGTAACAGCGTACGCCAGAATAAGTGATAAGCCAGTATTGAAACATGGAATGTTTAATGAGGCGGACGTTTTAGTGGTTTTCGACGACAGCTTGTTAAAACTAGGAATAACTAAGCGATTTAGGCTTAGAAACAACGCTGTTCTTATTGTGAACACTGCGCTTAGACATATAGATAAAGAACAGTTAACGGTTGCGGGCGCCGTCAAGGTGTATACCGTTAATGCTACTAGAATTGCACGCGATCTCGGCCTAGTGATCGCGGGATGGCCCCTGGTGAACACTGCGATCTTGGGATCGCTGGCGGCGGCGACAAGGATCGTTTCCGTGCAGAGCATCGAGAAAGCTATATTAGACTACCTCGGGTCAAGACTGGGTGAAAAGAATGTTAAAGCAGCGCGTTCCGCGTACGAGGAAACAGCGTTTCTAGGCGAGGTGTAAGCCCTGTGAGGGTTATAAAACCTCTTGGTAATCATAAGCTACCGCTCACGAAGCCCATGATCGGCGTAGCGGGGAAAACCGGGCTGTGGAGGAACTTAAGGCCTGTAGTTAGCGTAGAAAAATGCACTAGGTGTTACCAGTGCGAAATATTCTGCCCAGTTAGCACCATAGAGGTTGAACCCGAAACAGGCGCGGTAGTTGACTATGAATACTGCAAGGGGTGTGGAGTATGCGCGGATATCTGTCCTGCAAGATCCATAACAATGGTACCCGAAACGGGTGAATAGCCGTGGGCTTGAAAGTAGCTTTAACAGGGAATTACGCTGTCGCGTACGCGGTTAAGTTGGCGAAGCCTGGGGTCATAGCCGCGTATCCCATAACACCACAAACACCCGTAGTTGAGAAACTAGCGGAAATGGTAGAACAGGGAGAATTGAACGCACGCATGATAAGAGTAGAGTCGGAGCACTCGGCCCTTGCAGCGTGCTTCGGTGCGGCCGTAGCCGGTGTAAGGACCTTTACAGCCACCAGTAGTCAGGGATTGCTATATATGCACGAGTTCGTTCACTGGGTATCACGCGCCAGGATACCGGTTGTCATGGTCATAGTATCCAGAACCATCAATACCCCGTGGAACATCTGGCCTGATCACAGCGATTTCGTGGATCAGAGAGATGCGGGCTGGATCATGGCATACGCCATGGATAACCAAGAGGCATTTGACTTAACGCTCCAGGCATTCAAGATAGGAGAGGACCCCGCTGTTTACTTACCAGTAATGATCGGCATAGAGGGCTTCATCATAGGCCACACCACCATGCCCGTGGAAATACCTGATGAGCAGTTGGTAGATCAGTGGCTGGGGGAGCGAAAACAGCCCTACGTGATCGACGGATCAGAGCCGCTGGGGCTAGGCGGCCTAACTTTCCCGGAAGACACCGAGGACATGTTTTACGGTATACAAGAGGCCATGGAAAACGCCAAGGAAGTCATAAAGAGAGTTGATGATGAGTATGGCAAACTATTCGGTAGAAAGTACGGAGGCCTTATATCCTGTTACGAGTGTAACGATGCTAAATACATAGCAGTAATCATGGGTGCCTGGAGCGGTGATTTGATAGAGGCGATATACAAGCTAAGGGATGACGGCTACCCCGTTGGAGCCCTGAGAATAAGATTCTATAGGCCCTTCCCCGTGGAAGACGTGTGGGAGATCGTGAGGGGCGTTAAAGGAGTAGTGGTGTTTGACAGGGCTATCAGCTTTGGTGCTTGGGGCCAGATCTACACTGACATGGTTACAGGGCTATCCCTGTATACTAGAAACCTACCACACATGGCGAACATTGTCGCGGGGATAGCTGGCGTCAACGTCGTATCCGAAGACTTCTACAACATGATTAAGTCCTACGTAGACATGGTTGAAGCCGGTAAGATGGAAAGAAACTTCTTCAGGTGGGAGCGTATTAGAAGGTGAAGTCTATGAGTAGCGTGGAGCCTAAAAGAAGGCCGCCGCTACCTTACGATGCGAGAGGGGGTGTACTACCGGGAGATGCCGCGTGTCCGGGGTGCCCGATACCGATAGCTTTAAAGGTAGTATCAGCCGTATTCGGCGAGAAAGCAATACTATCGATACCAGCTTGTTGCACATCGGTAATTCTAGGTACGTATCCCGGACACTCTATTAGAATGAGCGTTGTTCACGTGCCTTTCGCGTCCGCAGCCGCTGTTGCATCCGGCATCGCCCAGGCCCTCAAGGCGAGGAATATAAATGACGTATACGTCATAGCGTGGGCAGGTGACGGAGGTACAGCAGATATCGGCATGGCGACCTTAAGCGGTGCAGCTGAAAGAAACGAAGACATTATCTACATAATGTACGATAACGAGGCCTACATGAATACCGGAATACAGAGGAGTTCTTCTACCCCTAGGGGCGCCTGGACTACTACCACGCCTACTGGTAAGGTGGAAAACAAGAAAGATATTGCAAGGATAATGATGGCGCACGGAGTGCCTTATGTCGCCACGGCGAGTATTGGATACCCTCATGACCTATACAGTAAACTTCAAAGAGCTAAAAGCATAGAGGGCTTTAGGTTCATACACATACACGCCCCCTGTCCCACGGGCTGGAGGTTCGAGCCGCAGTACACGGTTAGAATAGCAAAGCTAGCCGTTGAGACGGGCCTGTGGATCCTCTACGAATACCACAACGGCAAGTTAGTTATATCTGGTCCTAGCAAGCCATATATTGATCCTGCCAAAAGAAAGCCCGTTGAAGATTACATTAGGCTACAAGGTAGGTTTAGGGCGATTACCAGCGAGCTAATTAGTGAAATAAGGAAGTACGTTGAAGATAACTGGAACTGGATTAAGAAACTCTCAGGGTAATTTTGGGGGCTATGAAGCTGAACATCTTAGTAGATTTTACGAGTGAGCTTGGTAAGACCTCAAGACTGGTTAAAGTGCTAAGAGAAAATGGGTTTTCACCTCAGTTACTATCGTACGACGTAGTTAGGCTAAAAACAGAGTTTCACCTTGCCGAAAACAACGTAATAAGAAATATTTTGAACGGCGTGCACAACCTCGGTGAACTAGTGGCTAGCTGGAAAGGCTTTTGGGAAGCAGTTTGTCTAGAGGCATGGATAGAGGAAAAGGGTGGAAAGGTCCAGAACACCCTACTAGAAGTGGATGATATATGCGTGTACGTAAGACGTGGAAAGGGGGTTATCCTTACCAAAAAACTAGTATGGACAAAGCCGTGCAAGTGGATGGGCGGAGGCCCCATACCCGAAAGTATAACTAGGAAGTGTCTCGACTCCGTAGAGGGCTTAAACGCGGCATTCAACCATATAGCCAGGTTCATTACTATACTATTAGCAACGGTTCAAAAGTAACCGACACTCGCCGGCTCGGCGCGTAGACATCGTGGTGGTGGAATTCCGCAACAGACTTACTAGGTTCGGCTTCGATCACCTTGCACGGTTCTTCGAGTCACATGGTGTTAGAGTAGAGGTTGTAGAGGAGAGTGAGAAGGGATACATGGATGAACTAGTGGAGGACTTCGTAGCAATAGTAACATCGTTCGCCGCCAGAATATACGGTAAGCGATCCTAGAAGTTCAGGAAGATAAAAACAATAAAAGGGGTGGTAGAGAACGGTTACCGTGCCTCTCGATAACTTTTCTAACGCCGTGGCGGTAATACCCATGCTATTCAAAAACACCTAAGCAAACCTAAATAAACAACACAGGCAACCACTTAATTAAGCAATATATTTTACTCCTCATTTTCTATTAAATAAGTAGGGCCCGTCGTCTAGCCTGGTTAGGATGCGGGGTTCGGGTCCACGGCGCGAAAATCCCCGTGACCCGGGGTTCAAATCCCCGCGGGCCCATTCATACATGGTGCTATCTATTGTCTGTTAGAGAAACGAAAAATGCATTAGCTAGGCTCCTCGAACGAGAAAGTGAGTCCATAATGCCTGCTGTTTACGAACTGAGATTCATTAAGCTCGCTATACGAGTAGGTAGTTACACGCAAAGCCTCTGGGTGTACCTTGGCAGAGAATCGGACTACTTGATTATCCCTGGTGTATTTTGTAGTTGCAAGGACTTCATAATGAGAACCGTAATAAACAAAACATCAAGCTACTGTAAACACCAAGCAGGAGTCTATATGGCATCTAAGAGGAATAAGTACTTGACTCTCAGCGTGACGCCCGAAGAGGCATATGATATCGTGTTCGAGATTTTAAATGAAGGCATGTCACTGAAGCTCAGAAGAAGGGCGAGGTGAACTGTAGCTACTCTAACAATGCCGTGCAGGCTAGTTAGATATTTTTGCTAAATATTATTTCACATTGCATAATATATTACTATGTGGTGTATGCACGGGGGTAAGCTTGGGGCGTAGGAGGAAGAAGAGGGGAAAGGTCGTTAAAAGAGTTGTTAGAATTCCGGCGGTATTTGAATGTCCACGGTGCGCTGCGCGCACGTTGAGTATAATTGTGAAGAAAAAAAGCGAAGACAGGGCCTATGCAGTTATATCGTGTGGCACATGTGGCTTGCTTGACGAAGAAGACTTCGCCGATATACCAGCTATCTACCAGACAGTAGACGTTTACGCGAAGTTCATTGACTTATATAATAGTGGAAGGGCTAAAATAAAGCTCTAGCTGACCGGTGCGCAAATTGGGTAGAGTACACGACTACATAGTGTCTAAAATACTAAGCGGGGAAAAGCTTCACTTCACGCTAGTCGATCCAGAGCGCGTGGAAGACCTTGACAGGCTGATAGATGTAACAGACAAGGTAGTCAGTGCAGGCACGGACGGATTTCTCATCGGTGGTAGCCTCGCAGTAACGCCCGAAGAAGCGGATGCTACCGTGAAAACCCTTAAAAAGTACGGACTGCCCGTAGTGATCTTCCCCGGAAACGTTAATTGCCTGACGCCGAACGCCGATGCCGTGCTTTTCATGGTCCTAATGAACACTCTCGAACCTTACTACTTAATGCAGGTGCAGGTCCTCGCGGCGCCTATAATAGTTAAATACGGCCTTGAAGCCCTTCCCACGGGATACGTTGTAGTTGATCAAGACTCCGCGGTCGCGCACGTAGGAAGGGCATACCCAGTTCCGAGGAATAAGCCGGAAATAATTGCTGCATATGCTATGGCAGCTCAGATGCTCGGATTCAAGTACATGTACATTGAGGCTGGAAGCGGTGCACAACAACCAGTACCTTCAGAATTCCCATATTTCGCTAAGAAGTATGCAGCAAGCCTCGTGATAATGGTAGGGGGCGGTATAAGGTCCCCTGAAGTAGCCAAGAAGCTCGCAGAGTCAGGTGCAGATATAATCGTAACAGGAACGGTAGTCGAAAAAGACCCCCAGCTGGCGGCGAGAATAGTTAAATCTATTAAAGGGATCCAAGGAAGCCCTTCCCGGTCAGATATTTCTTCTTAAACGCTTCCTCCAAATCTACTCCAACTAGGTTTGCAACGCTCAATAACCACGCAAAAACGTCGGCGATTTCCTCTTCTAGCGCTTCCTTGTCCATTTTTATCAACGCTTCTGCAAGCTCGCCGACCTCTTCCACGAACCACGTGAAAGTGGAATAAACGCCTCTTGAGGAGTCCCTTTCGTAGTAGGTTTGCTTGATGAACTTCTGTGCAGTCTTGATGTCCACGCATGTTCACCAAAGGAATAGTATTAAATAGGCTTAGCAATATATGTGACTCGGTGGCATGGCTACATGAGTAGCAAAAAAAGCAAGAAGAGGAGAGAAACACCATCTATAACGTCAGCAGCAGGGCTCATAAGGTTCTTCGAAGAGAGTGAATTAAAGGTAGCTTTAAAACCCCAACTAATCATACTGGTGTCGCTGATCTTCGTTGCGCTGGTAATAATACTCTCCAAGCTCCTTCCCCCAAGTATATAAGAGCTCGGTTGGGGATAACCTCTTCACCCTTTAATCCGACTCCCATCGGTCTTCATCGCCTAGCGTAACTGTTTTGGTTTTTATATGGGTGGTTTATATTGCTTGTTGTTATTCTTCAGCTATGATCAGCGCGTAGACTTCTTTTCCGTGTAGGGGCTTTATCTTCTCCTTGTCTTTGCCAAGTGGGTAGAGGACGTAGTCCCCTCTCCTGTACTTTATAACGCTACACTTGATGATTTCAACTCTAGCCATATATATCCACCTATACGGATACTGGAGAGAAGGGATTATAAGCTCTACTCTATAGTTCTAGATGGGGTGAGCTACTTGGTGAGGGAGGGGGAGCTTGTTGAAATCCTCAAGATAAGGGCTCTCCCCGAGGGTAGCAATGACCACGGTGCATTAATTGAGTTCCTGAAGCTCTACCGTGATGCAGTTCAACTAGTAGTGAACAGGCTGTGGAACCTGGATGGGTTTCCTTCGATTAGCACTTTGCACAGAATGTTCTACTCAAAACTTAGGGAGTTAAAGAAGCCATTGAGAAGCACGGTGAGAGAATAAATAGCATAGCTTGGGATCACGCTCACAAGCTGGGTGATAGAGTAGCAGAGATAGCTAGTAGGTATGGAGCTGTTGTAGTGCTGGAAGACTTGAACCATCTAAGGGATAGAGTCAACGGCGGTAGCTCACTCAGCAAGAAGCTATCCCTATGGTTCTACAGAAAGATGCAGTTCACTATAGAATACGAAGCACTGGAGAGAGGGCTTGAGACCAGGTATGTGAACCAGATGAGAACTTCATCTGCTTGTCCGAGTTGTGGAAGCAGATTAAAGGATAACGGTGGTAGAGTACTGAGATGCGGTAGGTGTGGATTCAGAGGTGATAGAGACGTGATCGCATGCATCAACTTGTTCTACAGGTACTCAAGATGTGGGGGTCCAGGGGCACCTCCGAACGCCCCTAAGGGTGATGCAAACCCAAGACCGATGCAGGGGAACAGAGATGAAGCGATGACATCAACTGATAGAAACCTATATCAGAGCTGAACCCCGTTTAAGCGCACTAGGCATCCTTGACGATCTCAGAAACACGGACCCTCGTCACGGATCTGTAAAGTGGCGATTCATCACCTAGTATAGATTAGGCTTACAGCGCTTATATAGGCGTATTCTAGGAGAGGGGTAAAATAGCAGATTTAATACTTTTAGTGACACTCTCACTTAGTGGGGTAGAACTGATGAATAGCAACAGGAAATTAACGCCGGTGGTTATTCAAGTTGCAACTGTAATAATGTTTGCACTCGTATCTGCAGCAATACCGGAATATACGTGGATATTCTTCATACTATACTTCGTTGTGCTAACGGTAATTATGATGAGAACAGCTGGAAAGGGCATGAGAAAAGTAGCAGAGGTTAAAGGCTCCCCGCTATTTAAGGAGGAAAATGCAGCATCGATCATGGCTAGTGACGCAGCCTTGTTTAAGGAGATAAGAGAACAATTTAAGCTGGCGTTCTTACCGATGGTTTCGCTAGTAGTTGTCATATTTATTTACCCGGTATACTGGCAGTACCTAGATCCGTTGGTGAGGGACGCCTTGCACAGTATCACAGATAATGCATTCATTACGAGGTTTGTAGAGTTCCTAGCGTTCTACGCGTTTTTAATAGCCGTTATGTCATTACCGCGAATGCTCATTACGCGTAGATCACAGCAGAAGAAGCAACTATACATCCCGCGGACATTTTCCGTGTATAGAGATGGTATTTACCTGGAAGGAAGAATGATCGAGTACTCGAAAGACGCATGCTACAAGGTGGACTCTAAGCGGAGATTTGTTGAAATTCATAGCCCTAAAGTGCCCTTTGTGATACGGCTATACACGCTTGAGGTCTCTAAACTAGCTGACCGGTTAAAGGAGGTGGGGCTGTACGAGTGTAGAGTCTAGTGGGAAACGTAAGTGCATCGTATGTGGTAGGGTGTTTCCGCAAGGTCAGGGTGTTGTAATAAGACTCGGGGATGAGGTGTTGGAATTTCACAGTTCAAGGTGTTTTTCGAAATTCGCAAAAACGCTCCTGGAGAGAATACCGTTTGATAGTATTAAGGGTTATGTGAAAAAAGTCCGCAGTGAATATGAAGAGCTAGTCACCGAGAAGCAGAAACTCAGAGCCAAGCGAATAGCTTAAAACCTAATTAGGCATGTAAACAATAGTGATTTTGGGAGATGATGATACTTGTCCCCATTAGACTGCGAAGGATGAAGACATTACCGCGGCCTGATGATCAGCACTTCGCCTTGTCTCCCACGATCTTTCTGAGCTTTTCGAGGGATTCATCGTCTAATCCAGCTTGAACCAGGATGCCTATTGCTTTTTCAAACGCGTCCTCCTCGCTCGCCGCGTTTACGTTCACTAGTATGTTAGTGCCTTTAACGCATATGCGGTACCTCACTTCACCTAGTAATTCGTAAACTTCGACTACCTTTAAGTCGCTCTTAGAGACCATTAAGGATCCACCTCGTGCCACAACATCTTAACCGTTTCATACACTTCGCGCAGTCCTATAGGCAGGGGCTTCGTCCCTGCGATGATCGCCATGAAGTTGGCATCGCCTACCCATCTGGGCACTACGTGTACGTGAAAGTGATCGGGTACCCCCGCTCCAGCTGCCCGCCCAATATTAGCACCTATATTGAATCCATCCGGGTTGAAAGCCTTTCTTAGCACTTTAACGGACTTCCTGATTAGTAGTACCATTTCCGTAGATGTACTATCATCTAGTTTAGTTAAGTCGGCTACGTGCGCGTACGGGGCGATCATCAGGTGACCGCTATTATATGGGTACGCGTTAAGGACCACGAAAGCGTGATTTCCCTTATAAACTACAAGTGCTTCGTCCTCTTTCATTCTTTGTAGTGCGCAAAACAGGCAGTCCTTCCCCCCTTCATCCTGCTTTATACTGAACTGCTTTATGTAGTCATATCTCCACGGATTCCACAGTATTCTCATGTAACGACCCCGAGTAACAGCGATGCCATGGTTTTAAGCACCTTCACGGATCGATCGTCAAGAGAACCTACTCCTCGGCATCGCGTATGCCTTCTTCGGTGATCGCGAACACCGCTTCCCCTTCAGGTAAGTGAGGAGCATCAACTACGCGGGCTATTCTCTTGCTTCCCCTAGCCTTCTTCAAGTATACTCTCACACCTGGCACATGTGCCAGTACGTGGCCCCCCACGGCAACTGTGGGGTCGCCGTAGAATACATCAGGACGCGCCATTACCTGGTTTGTGACAACGACCGCTATATTGTACGCTTCAGCGAGTCTAAGTAATTGGTGTAGGTGAGCGTTTAGTTTCTGCTGTCTTTCAGCCAGGTGCTCTCGACCGGGATACTCTGCTCTAAAGTGGCTCGTCACGCTGTCTATAACGACTAGTTTAACCTCGTTTTTAGGTACGAATGAGAATAGTTCATCTATGGTGGACATCTGATGATCACTGTTATACGCCCTCACATAATAGATGTTTTCCATCGTCGCATCGGGGTCCAAGCCCACTGCCCTGGCCATGGCCTCTACTCTCTCCCACCTGAAAGTTCCCTCAGTATCTATGTACACAGCTCTGCCTGAGAGGCCTCCTTTCTCGTAAGGTAGTTGTACGTTTACGCTTAGTTGATGGCATAACTGTGTCTTACCGCTACCATACTCGCCGTAGAATTCTGTTATAGTCTTCGTTTCTATACCCCCTCCTAGGAGCTCGTCTAGGGCCCTACTACCTGTCGTTACCTTCCTTACGTTTAACCTCTCTTGCTTAACCTCCCTCGCAGTCTTAAACTTTATACCAAGTAACCGTCTGGCGTTTTCAATGATTTTCTGCATGGTGACGGCCGGTATGCCCGTCTTTTCGGCAACTTCCTCTGCCTTGGCGACCGCGATCGTCCACGCTGACACGTAACCAGCGGCTTCTAGCTTCTCGGCTATTGCTGGGTTTACTCCGGGAATTTCCCTAATCGATATGAAACCTGGTTCGCCGGGGTGCTTCTGTTCCTTGGACACGACAGGTCCCCCTAGTTATAGGATAATTTTTAAAACGTTTATTATACCAGAGTGTTTTAAGTGTACTAAAACGGGTACGATGGGAGAGCGCGGAATGAGGATTCTAGCTATCCACGCCAAGCACTTCTCCTATGAGGTAATTGAGCCGGCTATAGATGAACCCGAACGCGTAACGGGGGAATTGAAGAAGACGTTTGAGAACGTCTTGGTGCTGTTCACGAGTGTAGAGGTCGTCGATGACCTGGACATCGTTGATGACGTTGTATTAGAAGCAGGTAGGCTGGTCGAGCAAATTAAGCCGTCCGAGGTGCTGATCTACCCGTATGCACACTTATCACAGAACCTCGCACCCCCCGGCAAAGCAGTGGAGATCCTGAATAAACTACTTGCAGAGGCATCCCGCCAGCTTAAAGTACCAGTTTACAAGGCCCCCTTCGGGTGGTACAA
>Ga0105162_1000195_pt1 | contig 41148 bp, 38 predicted proteins | sample JNZ201metaG_FD_81532 | JGI IMG/M metagenome (GOLD analysis project Ga0105162, IMG submission 81532) | Hot spring microbial communities from Jinze hot spring, China to study Microbial Dark Matter (Phase II) - JNZ 20120812A | ecosystem: Environmental > Aquatic > Thermal springs > Hot (42-90C) >...
ACTATCACGTATAGATAGTAAAGTAGATGCTTTACATAAACCACTATATATTCCCGCTATTTCTAGAACAACTACTAGAGAGTATATTATCGTAGATATTATTATCACAGAAATATATTCTTGTATGAAATCCCAGTTTGTAAACCGATTAATAACAATAATTTTCAATAACATACTTGGTTCTATATCAATAACAGGGAGTTTGAAAACATACGTGAAATATGGGAACACACTAGGTAGTATGAATACTGTATTAATAATAGATGCTATTAATAAATAAATACCTGCTTTACCAATGCTCTTAAAACTATCTAATGTATTTTTTAAAATCGTATCTCTAAGCTCGGCTATAGTTGATCTAATTACTTGTTCGAAAACACCAGATTTCCAAACATAGTGTTTTTTCCCCTTCTCCATTATTTCAATGATACTCTTTAAACCATGTTGTTTGAGTAAGAATGGTATGAAAACTAATATGTAACTATAGGGTGGTTTGATAATAAATGAGATGAACATTATTACTATAGAAGATATTATTGAGAAACCTAGTATACTACTATTATAGACTTTGTGAAACAAATATGTTGTGTAAGCTATTGTTGATAAGTAAATTATCCATAGTATTATAGATATTAATTCATATAGATTATTTCTAAACACGTAGTTTACTATTAACATTAATAGTGATAGAAGTAGTGAGATTAAACCAATTGATTGGAGATTTACAGGATTTATATTAGAAACACTGGTGAAATCAATGTGAGCTAAGTTATTGAGAATATTTTTGTTAGAAATAACTGTATTCAACGCTACTTGAATAATAGCGAGTATTAATATAAAACCATTATTTAAACCAATAGCTAGAATTAAATAATTTAGTACAATATACAATGGTATTGTTAGAATATTAACTATTGCTAAATATATAATACCTATTGTATACGAACACATGATATCTAATAATCCACTATCATCTTGATCACTCATTTCAATCAACTCGTTACTTTCTTTACTATCTCATCTATACTATTCCAGATAATTGATTGTCTTAGTTTCTCTACATCCCCTATTTTACTATCGAAGAATTGATCGTATGGTATTGAACCTAAGTATTCGATACCGTTTTCTATACAGTATTGTTTTAAATATTCACCACTACTCATGTTTTCAACAAGACCTTTTATTTTATAACTACTTTCTTTTAACAAATTTATTAATCTACCAATACTACTGATTGCTATTGGATTCGGTGTTGTAATAAGTATTAGCTCAGATTTATCTCCAATAAATGTCAGTAGATCTAAGTGTTCGTCTCTAATACTCGGTGGAGTATCTATTACGAGATAATCTAAATTACTCCATTTCACAATAGTTAATAGTTCTAAAAATATGTTATTAACTGATTCACCGCGTAGAGGTAATGGTTTATCTCCAGTGTATATAGCTATTGTAAAATACTCGAGATTATATATATTTGGTGGAATTAAACCCTTTTCTTCAACTGGTTTATAATTTATTGGATTAATACCAAGAACGATATGCGTTGATGGATTTGTAAAATCTAGATCTAGTAGACCTGTTTTAAATCCATGTTCTGCTAATATTAGTGAGAATATTGTTGAGAAAACTGTTTTACCTACACCACCTTTAGGACTCATAACTATGAATATTCTATTCACAGTACTCAATCTCTTATTAACTATGGAAATTCTAGGATCTTTTTCTCCAACGTATTTCTTCAACGTAAATACCTCTACCTGTTTTTAAATCGTAATCTCGAGAAGAGCAGTTAGGACATTTGAAGAAACTATATATTGTTTCTGGAATGAAATGTATTGATTCTCTGATATATTCATCCAGATTGTTGATATCAATTCTCCATTCATAACTACATTTTCTACATTTTAATGATATATCTTCTTCTATAAACTCTATTTTTTCAACAGATATGTTATTTAATTTAAATAATTCTTCTAAAGCAAATTTCAATATATCTAGATCTATTGTTTGAAGTAACCCTATTCTAAGAACAATTTTTTCCAAAATATTGTTTTCCCTATTTTTCAAAACATGTTCAACAATTGCTTCTGCTAATGCCCATTCATGTACCAATTGTTTAACACCTTATATTTCATAAAACGTTTTGAATAATTTATTAGGTTTACTTGAGAGATCTAAGTACTGTTTCTGTGAGTTAAATTATTATATGTTTATCTATTATTAACTATATTTTCGAGATTTAAATTAAAATGGTGTGTTTCTTGGAGTCTAAAACAAGTAGATTATCTGGTTTCTATAAATTGAGTATTGATGAGAGGCTGAAGATTGTATCAGAATGGTGTAATTTAGATAAAGATGAAGTAGAATTGCTTAGAAATACTGGTAATCTAGGTGATAAATTAGCTGATGTAATGATCGAGAACGTTATAGGTGGTATGACTTATCCATTTGCGATAGCAGTTAATTTCAGAATAAATGGTAGAGATTACCTAGTTCCAATGGTTATAGAAGAGACTAGTGTTGTAGCAGCAGCTAGTAATGCAGCTAAAATGCTTCGTGAAGGAGACGGTATTATAGCTAGAGCTGAGCAGCAAGAAATGATTGGTCAAATACATATTGTTAAAGCATCTGCACCGTATTACAAAGCCATGAAGATTCTTGAGAAGAAAAGTGAGATACTCGATATAGCTAGAGAACAAGACCAGACTCTTGCTAAACTAGGTGGTGGACCTAGAGATATTGAGGTCAGAGTTATTGATTCACGAATAGGTCCAGTTATCGTAGTCAATCTTATTGTGAATGTATTGGATGCTATGGGTGCTAATACTGTTAACACTATGGTTGAAGCAATAGCTCCATTTATTGAGAAAATAACTGGTGGTGAAGCTAGATTGAAGATAGTAAGTAACTACGCTATATATAGAATAGCTAGAGCATGGGCTAGAACTAGACCGGAGGAATTAGGTGGTAGAGAGGTTGCTGAGAAAATAGTTGAAGCAAGCATAATTGCTGAAATAGATCCGTTTCGAGCAGTTACACATAATAAAGGAATAATGAATGGGATCATTGCTGTAGCTTTAGCTACAGCCCAGGATCATAGAGCTATAGAAGCAGGTGCGCATGCATACGCTTCGAGAACAGGTGTTTATAAACCATTAAGTAGATGGGAGATCGATGATGAAGATATGTTAGTGGGTTCTCTTGAATTACCGCTTCAAGTAGGTATTGTAGGTGGAGCTACTAAAGTCCATCCTGTTTCACGTATTGCTTTGAAAATACTTAATGTTAAATCAGCTAGAGAACTTGCAGAAGTAATGGCTGCTGTAGGTTTAGCTCAGAATCTAGCTGCTTTAAGAGCACTTGTTACAGAAGGTATTCAGAAAGGACATATGAGACTACATGCTCGAAACCTAGCTGTAATGGCTGGTGCTACAGGTGAATTAATAGATATAATAGCTGAGAGAATGATTAGAGACGGTATTATTAAATACGATTATGCTAAGAAACTACTTGAAGAATACTTGGAGAATTAAATGTAAAACTTAATATTATTAAAACAGTGTTTAGAGAATCGTTTTGATCTTGGATTATTTAATTAAATTATTTAATATTAATGGATAAGAGCCGATTTATTCATAAATCCATTTTACAATGGTTTTACATTAGAGAATTTATAAGACTTAATCAGTGCTATTGAATAATTACGAGTTTTATAAACACGATTATAAGTTAGATTGGAAATGTTAAGAAAGCAAATGATATTTCTCGAAAATAGTTAATTAACTTTATAGTATTAAATTGAATTAATAATGATTGAATTAAAATAATGCCGAGTTGTTTTCAAATGGATAGAAAGAATATTTTGATGATCACGGTTTTTCTCATAATCACACTATTGTTTATTCCAAAAATAGTTCATAGTAATTACCCTGAAGTAATTGTTTACTACAGATCGTTTGTTGAATTCGATAATTTTATTGTGAAAGATTTTGGTACAAGTTTTGTTTTAAACGGTTATATTAATGGAATACTTCACGCTAAATATATCTATAGAGAAAACGGTGTTGTAGTCTCACTTAAATATTTAGAGTACAATTTATCCGGTTTTGAAGATTATTTATCGAGACAATACATAGTGAGTAAATTAAATGAAGAATCTAAATACTTCTTCGGGAAAAACGAATATCCGTATGAAATTAACAAACCGTTTATTCTTGAAGGTAGTATCAAGTACTATGTTTCACCATCAAATTTAGATCTAAGTGGAATTGTGGAACAGAGAGTTAGCTTTGTTCTCGATAATTACACAGTTCTTTTTGAAACAAGATTTTTCAAATACGATTTAGCAACCGGTATATTAATAGAATTACGTGTAAACTCTCGGTTATATATTAATGAAACTTTGCTCTCCAACTACACTATTTGGTTTAAACAAATACATTCAGATAACTATAGATTAAGTATTAACCAATTAAATTCGCAAACCCTATTGTCGATTTCAATAATAACGCTGATTGTTTTCATAAAAAGCATGTATTTAGGAAGTAAAATATTTGTGAAGAAGAAAAGCGATTCTAAGAAATATTTTTAATAGATTATTTCAATTCATTTATTTTCTCAACCAAATACTCATATATTTTTTTATCGCCAGTTATCTCTGGATGAAATGTTATAGCCATTAAATTGTCTTGTATAGCTGCTATACCTATTTTATTAACAACAGGATGTTCTATATATCCGATTATTCTAGCTGAACCCCATGCATCGACGATTCCGGGTGCTCTTATAAATGCTGCTTTTACCACTCCTATTCCTTCTATATGAACATCTGTTATAAAAGAGTTTTTCTGCCTACCATATATGTTTCTAACTACACTTATGTTCATTAAATTAAGAAGTGGTTGATTAGTTTCTCCAACAACTCTATCAATAACACTACTAGCTAACAATACAGCACCAGCACATACTCCAAGTATTGGTATATTGTCTTCAGCTAGTTTCTTAATTGGTTCTGCAAATCCCTTCAAATCTATCAACATACCAATTGTTGTCGATTCACCACCTGGAATTATCAATGCGTTTATTTTATTCAAGTCTTCGGGTTTCTTAACATATACTGGTTCTACATTATCGATTTCTCTCAAAATCTGATAATGCTCTAAAAAGTCTCCCTGTAGAGATAGTATACCTATTTTAATCACTCTATTCACCTCTAGTTTGCATCAATTGCTCTGGTTTAAGAGTTCTAATATCTATACCAATCATAGATAATCTTTCAGAAACAGATTTCTGTGCTTCAACAACAGTTTCAGGGTCATCGTAGAATGAGGTTGCTAAAACAATAGCTCTAGCTCTATTCTCAGGATCTTGGCTTTTGAAAATACCTGAACCAACAAATACACCATCCGAGCCAAGCCACATCATTAATGCAGCATCAGCTGGAGTAGCTATACCTCCAGCTGCGAAATTAACAACCGGTAGACGACCTAGCTTAGCTGTTAATAAAGCTAATTCGTAGGGAACTCTATTTTCTTTAGAATACATCCATATGGCTTCGTAGTCTTTATTTAAATAATACCCTCTAAGCACTGCTATATCTCTATTAACGATCTTCATGTGTCTCACGGCTTCAGCTACATTACCAGTACCCGGTTCTCCTTTCGTTCTAATCATTGATGCTCCTTCATAAATTCTCCTCAAAGCCTCCGGCAGATTTCTCGCTCCGTTGACAAACGGTGTTTTAAAATCCCATTTATTAATATGATTCTTCTCGTCAACAGGTGTTAACACTTCACTCTCATCTATTAAATCAACACCTATTTCTTCAAGAAGTTTAGCTTCTTCACTATGACCTATACGGCATTTAGCCGAAACAGGTATAGTTATCGTATTCATAACATTAACTATAGTGTTTAAATCAGCAGTTCTAGCAACACCACCGGCTATTCTCACATCATACGGTAGTTTATCAAGAACCATAACTCCTACTGCTCCAGCGTTTTCAGCTATTTCAGCTTGTTTTTCACTAGTAACATCCATGATGACACCGTTTTTAAACATAGATATGAATCCGTAACGAACAATTGGTGTTGCTTCTCGTATTGGTATTGTTTCAAATCCTTCTTCTTTAGCACGATCTCTATACTCTAGTAGAGAATATATGAGATCTTTTAATCTCTCTAAATACATGTATGCATCTATAAGTTTCAAACATGTCACCATAATGTTGGATGAAAAAAGCCGTGTTTAAAACTTATTGAACGTTCAATAGTTAACATAATCTATATAATTTAACTTTTCGCCTCCCTTTATTCACTATTTCAAAACAAATTTCTCTCTTCAACTCCATGTCTTTGATTGCTTTATAGAAAGCTCTAAGACTATATACTGATTTTTCTTTCCAAATCATGTATGCAGATATATTTGGTTTATTTAAAAGAACTTCTCTAATAACTTTCTTAACTTCACTTACTCTACTACTATGTGTTTTATAACCAGCAGTAACGATAGCAATCGATCTTTCTAACGATTCAGCAATTGAGTAACAAATAGCTGCCAATAATTTTGTTCTAAATCCTTTCCGGACTAGTTTTTTAAAAGAACTATATGCTTCTTCTTCAGAAATTTCTACTAATTTAATTCCTCCATTTTTCACATATCTCAGTAACGGAACTTCATTGTTTTTAAACGTAACAGCAATTATCTCGTAATCCACGTCAACTCCTGTTTTAACAAGATCTTTCAATCCTTTATTTAATGAAAAAGCTAGTAAACCTGTTTCTGCTGGAACAATAATTTTATCTACATCAATTCTCTTCTCATATATTTCAAAAACTATTGTTTTCAAACCTTCAATAGTTAATGGATTAACGTAGTCTATGTTTACAACACTAATATTTGGTTTTGTTAAAACATCTATATCGTTGTTAACGAAAAACTGTAAATCACTTGATTCAATATCCATAATGTTGTCTACGTAAACATCGATATCTATACTCGTGTTTCTAAGGTAGTATATTAGAGATCTAGTGAAATCTTCAGTATATTTAATTAACACATTGTTTACTCCATTACTTATTAAATACGAAGCAATTATCGATGAAGCTCTATCTATATACGAACCTGTTGGATTAAATTTCTCGTTTTTAATTAAAACACTATCTATTCTAGAAACAGGTGTTAAACCTTCGCCCATAGATATTGTTTTTGAAAAAACAGGTAGTAGTGAAGAATATCTCCAAATACCAGGTTTGCTTCTATCGATATAGAAAACAGCGTTTTCATATTGAATAATCATTAAACCTCCGCATAATGGACATAAACCATTAAGTAAATCTCTCGATTCAAAATCACAGTTAATACATTTTAACTTGATTTTCAACAAAATCACCATATTAATAATTCAACTCAAGATATCTAGAAGATTAATTATATATTGAATAGATTATTTTACAAAATAATTCTCAACAATTGTTAATTTAAATGTGAAAACTAATGAATTGGCTTAAACTGATTTAACTCACTAATCTATATTGTTTACCGGAATGTATTATGACACGAGCATCTTTTATCATTTCATCTAATAATATTTTCTCAAGTTCACTCAATTTACCTATTTCACTAATATCTATTGGAAATTTTTTTACAAAATTTTCGTAAAATTCTCTGTCGACAACAATAGAGCCGATAAATAAAACACGTCCTTCTATTCTAAATCTATCTAGCTGTGAACCTAGCATAGATATTGCTTCACGTATATTCATAACAGGTCTCGGTAGAATGCTTTTCTCTTCGTATTTAATAGTTATTCTACTCAAATCTTCAATATTCTTCTTCAAAAAATTTAATTCACGAACAAGTTTATTTAACATATTTCTCAAATACTCTAACTCTTTCTCAACTTGTTCTAATCTATTCATTAAAACGTTTATATCACTAGATCTCTCAAAACTATCTTCAATACTTTCTTTTTCTTTTATAGAACTCTCGGTTTCAACCTTATTCGAGGTTTCATGAATACTTTCTTCTACATTAACGATAGGTGTTTTTTCTCGAATAGTTTCTTTAGAAACATCTATTCTTTTCTTTAAAATATTGTTTACAAACCATTCTCCTTTAGTTGTCAGAATATATCCATTACCTGTTTTCTCAATGAAACCATTGTTTTTCAATCGATAAATAATATTTCTAATTGTTTTTAAACTAACGTTAAATGTTGTCGATAAATTTTTAATAGTAGCACCGGGATTATCGCTCAAATACAATAGTATTCTAGCCGTAAGTGTTTTACTGGACAAAACAATCACATCTATTATATCAAAAATAACTTACCTATTATAAAAACTATCGTTATAAAATGTTTCGACAACAAAGATTTTGCTTTAGATTAATGATTAATCTAAATAACAGTATTTACTCTCATTCACTTATTATCTTATCAAATCTTTAATCAAACACGATCTATCAATTATTAAAAATAAACACATACTTCTAGCTAACTCAATGTTTTAAATATTTCGAAGAAATTGACAATAAGATATTTTCCAAACATTTTGGAACAGTAGTTTTTAACGAATAAACCACTCGTTATATAGATGTATTTTAATCACAATGTTAGATTTATGTTCAAACATTAAGGTAGGGTTTTATGCAGGGTTAAAATATTTTTGCTTGTCGTTTACCTTACTTCATTATATTCAGTATTGCCAATAATTATTTTAAATTACTTTTCATGTAGTATGTAGTTGTTTTGAAATAAAAAGGTATTTAAAACCTTATTATGATAACTGTTAGGTGAGCCTAACAGGTGGTTGTATTATGAATTCGTCTAAATTATTTGACGAAGAAACTACTAAGGTTCTTCGTGAAATATTCAGTAGCTTCAAGAAAAATCTAGTAAACTATCTAGTTTTATCCAATGATCCTGTTAAATGTGCTTCATGTAGTGAAGCCCGGCAATTAGCTAATGAATTAATGAGTATTGCTGGAAACGCTGTTTCTTTTAAAATATTTGAATTCAATGAAGAAATTAGAGAGAAATTATTAGTTAGATATATACCAGCTTTTATATACGATACTAAAAAGAGAAATATTAGATACTATGGTATACCTAGTGGTCAGGAATTTGCTCCGTTTATATATGTCCATAAGTACATAGCTAACAATGATTCAACGCTATCTAAAAAAGTTATCGAATTAATAGAAGAGATCGATAAACCACTACATGTTAAAGTATTTGTTACAACAGAGTGTCCGTATTGTCCATACGTAGTCGATGCGGTGAATCAAATGGGTATTATAAACGATTTTCTCTTGGTTGAAACAATTGAAGCAATGGAATTTCCCGATGAAGCCGATATCTATCATATAGCTTATGTTCCAGCAGTAGTAATTAATAAGTTTAGTGATTGGAAAGAGTATGGTGCTAAACCACTAAAAATAATACATGGATATAAATCTCCAGAAGAATTAGCTGAGGTTTTAAACAAAATATCAAGAAGACTTAAATAATTTGGAATCCGGGGAGTTTTTTGAGGAAAAATCGTGTTGAAGAGTATTTAGAAACGATCTATGAACTATACTATTGTGGTGAAAGAATCGGTATTAGGAGATTAGCTAAGAAACTGGGTGTTAAACCAAGTAGTGTGATAGAGTATTTGAAAAAACTATGTGAAGAAGGATATATTGTTTACGAAAAAGGCGGTTTAATAATGTTAACAAACAAAGGTTTTGAAATAGCTCGGGAGATTAAGAATAGACATAATGTTATAAAAGAATTTCTTAAAATACTAGGAGTATCTGAGGAAATTGCTGAAATAGATGCTTGTTATATTGAACACGGTGTTCACGAAGAGACTATTGAGAAAATACAAGAATTTGTTAACAAAAACAGGACTCAGAGTAGAGTATAGTTATTTTCAAGAAATGAAATAATAGTAAACAATTCTTTATCTACCAGACATTTATACTTATTTAACTCAATGTTTTCAAATAAAGATTCGCTCAATCCTTCTAAAACGTTTTTTTCAATACATATAAAACACTTATCAACGGGGAAAGTAGCGAATTCGGTTTTTTCAATAACACTGTTTTTCTTCATAGAACTTAAATATATGTTATCATCTAAATAATTGACATTAATGTAATAAATCGTTTCAGCCAGCGTTTTACATCCGAGAACTAACTCAGTATTTTTAAAAACTTTCTTCAGACTACTATTCATTAAATAATGAATACTATTGATTAATTTATTGAGACAAACGTATTCCGAATAAATCACTGAATTTAGCCTAAGATCGTCACCGTTCACAATAGATAGTTTCTCTAAGACATTATTAAATGAATCTACGAGATTCAAACCTCTAGCAAGATTACAGGAGATCATGCCTGTGAAAACCATAAGATTTATTCTCGAATAAGTTGTAAATGATTGAACAATGTTATTAGTCTTCAATATATGTTGATACAATCCATTGATCTCTTTATTTAAAACAATGATACAATCTTTAGAATCATTAGTACATATACTGATTTCAAGATTATCTTTCTTAATGATAACTCTATTATCTCGAATAAATAATTCACTTTTACAGTTCTCGATTATTGGTTTACAACCATTGTAATACGATCCGATGGCTATGTAAACTCTCTTCTCCCAATCAATCTCCTCGAGACAAATACTCATTTGAATAAACCTCTTTCAATACTTCATTTATAAATTCTTTAAATACATTGTAATCAAAACCAGTAAACTTTATTTTATCTCTATATTTCTCTAAAATATTGTTTACTTCATTTAACTCAATATTTCTTAGTTCACGTTCTAATTCATCAATAATTTCCTCGGGATGTGCGAAGAAATCTCCTGATATAACTATGTCTTCAAGTTTATCTCTACATATTTTCAAATACAACTCTATTGTTTTCCCAATCGGTATTCTCTTAACACGATTTATTTCTCTACAATCGATTTTACTCAACTTCGAGCACCATTGGTCTAACTAATAGTACACCTCGTGTATTAATTAATCTACTCACTAGTTCATATAATCTATCTCCTTCACTTTTCATAACAATTATCAACATACATTTATCTCTAGTTAAATGAATATGAATTGTTGAAATAATGTTTTCTAAATACTCATGTTGAATATCTGTTAACTCATCGTCAACACCACTTACGTTGTGATCGTATACGACTCCTATAATGCCGTGAACTTTTTGTGAAAACCTCCATTTATACTCGTTGATGAATAGTCTAAGAGCTTCTTGAACAATCCTAGATCTCGATTTAACACCTAGTTTTTGCATTACAAAATCTAGTTCGTTCAACACATCAGCCGGAATATAGACACCGAATCTACTAGATGACAATTAATACCACCGTTTTTATAAATCATAAATCATTGTTAAATCCTTATAGATCCATAGATATTTAACGGGATTTACAATGACAGTCTTGGAGAGAAAGGATCCGGAAGGATACTATGTCCTAGTTTTTAATAAAAATTGTTTGAAATCAGAACTAGATAGTCTAAGTAAATTGAGTAGCGTTATACTAGAAGATTATAGTGGAAATATTATTGTTAAAACTAAGAGTAGGAGAATTGCTAGTAAATTATTTAAAAAATTCGTGAAATGCATAGATACTTAGTAGTTTAAGAGATCTCTTATCAACAATTAAACATTTGTAGTTAATATCGAAACTAATGTATCTATTAAAGTTCTAATAGTCACACCCATAATAGTTAATCCAATGATTAATCCAAGTTTTTCTTTATTCATTTTCAATGATATTCTTGGACCCGTTAATCCGCCTATTAAACCACCTATTCCGAGAGGTAAAGCTATACTCCAGTTAACGATGTTATCAAATACGTGTCTAAGCATAGCTAATGATACAGATGGGATCATTGCCGATAGCGAGAGAGTTATAGATTCTTTAACGCCTAATTTCACTAATGTCAAGAATAGAGGGATATTTATTAAACCACCTGCTAAACCTGTGAAACCCGATATTGACCCAGATAGTATTCCTGAGAGAATTAGGAATTCTTTATGTTTCACATTCCAACCTGTTGATTCGATAATTCTTTTCCTAAAAACATTCTTTACAATTCTAATTGACGAGAATATTATTACTGAACATATTATTAATTTAAGTATGTTTTTATCGATAATAGCAACTAAGTAAGCTGTTATGAAAGCTAAAATAGTCATTGGTATAGCTACACAGAGGTATATATTAAATGGAACTTTTAATTTAGATGAATAGTTGTATGTGCTAGATACACTAACTAGAAGTGTTAAGAACCTGGTTGAGCTGACAACGAATCTAGGGTTTACGCCAATACTGAGTAGAATAGGATTGCTTAAAAATCCACCTCCTAACCCGATCATTGAACCGAGTAATCCACTTGCGAAACCAATAATTAAGTAAAGCACTATATCTAAGTAGTTGATCATAACACTATACCTATTTTTTGAAAATCCATTCACGGGATCTGTATTTATCAACGAGTTTACGAGCTAACTCTATTTCAAAACTACTCGGTTGAGTTATGGTAAAACTTGTTTTAAAAGCTTTTTCAAAACCTCTGATTAGTGTTTCTAATACTTCTTTTCTATCAATACTCTTTTTTAAAATCATTGATAGAGTAGTTACTCTCTCTTTAATAGAGTCGATACCATGCGAGATCAGTTTTTCACGAAGTGGTTTGAGAACGTTGGCTAAAGTATTTACATCAGTATTATACATGAATGTTCCATGTTGTAGAAAAGCATACTTCCTCCAAGTTTGTGCACTACCAGAGATCTTCTTATTATTAACAACAATATCGTTAACTGGTTTGAATTCTGATTTTAAACCAAAATACTCTAGAGCATATATTAAACCGTAACATATAGCTCTATATCTCTCGATAACATCGCTAGGGAAATCACTTAGTGATGCTACAACGGAATACGTTAATTCACCATTAGGATCGTGGTAGACAGCTCCTCCACCAGTAATTCTCCTAGTGTATAGGATGCCGTTTCGATTAGCATAATCAAGATCAACTGCTTCACTAATTCTCTGAAAGTATCCAATAGTAACCGATCCTGGTTTGAAAACATAGAGTCTCAAAGTATTAGGAATATAAGATTGTTCTCTAAGATAAAGAAGCGTTTCATCAAAAGCCATATTCCAATAAGGATCGTGTTCTCCATCAATAATAAGTCTCCATTCAACCATAAAAACTCACGCTACTAATGAACAATTGATAAATACAATGAGTTTATTATATATAAAATGTTAAATAAAATAAAATATTTTAATATTGCAATTGGAATTAAATTAATACATTGAATGTGGAAAATATTGTTATTCATATATATATTAATATAGTTTTGTTTCATTAAGAATTCTCCATTATTTAAAACAAACTCTCTAACAACCAGATTCATGGATCTAGGCAAGATCTGATTAAAACGTGAAATATGGAATAAAAGGTTTTAAATGAAAATGATTTAAAACAAAAACCTAAGTGAAAGAATAATGAGAACGTAGATGGTTTATGTAGAGATAGAATAAATTAAATGACGTAGCTTCACATAATTTACAGAGATAATTGGTATAGTGTTTAATACAATTTCTAGAAAATTTCAATGTTCTAAACGAATTCCTGCTGGATGAGAACTGTATTGTCTGGTAACTAAGTATCTAATATAGATGGAACTGATTATTACAGAGCTTGTAGCTAAATTTAGAGACTATTGAGAATAATCAGAGTCTTTTGAATTAAACAATTAGTTAAAAACTGTTTTCTAGCTTTAAATAATTAAAGCTATTGAAATACTCAGGGATACATATTTCAACGCTGAATATTATCAGTTAATATATTCTTTTTAATAAACCATTCATAAATACTACTATAATTTAGGTAAATTATTATGGTTAGTTTAGTTTTGAATAGAGATATTATTATTAGATTATCTATTGGTTCTCTCTCACTTCTAAAATTAACAAATGTTATTCAAAAGTATTCATCTAGAACTATTTACATACTCCAGTATTCTGATGAAGGGTGTTTAGCTAAATGTAAATATTGTTTTCAGAGTAAATTGTCTACTAGATCTAAACATTACTTGTCTAGAATATCGTGGTATCCTGTTAATCTAAGTATTGTTATTGATAAATTGCTTGAATATCCGGATCTATATGATAGAATATGTATACAAACGATCCTTAAGAAAGATTTCATCACCGAGCTGAGAGATATTTTGAAAAATATGAGGAAAAACGGTATAGATAAACCTGTTAGTTTAGCTTTAACTCCAGTTCATAAGAGTATACTTACTGATCTATCAAGTCTTGGCGTAGACTACCTAGGTGTTGGTTTAGATGCTTCAACACCAGTTTTATTCAACAATCTATCTAAACCTTATAATTGGAGAGTCTATTGGAGATTCATACGTGAAGCTCTTAGTGTTTTCGGAGATAGACATGTCTACGTTCACTTAATTATTGGTTTAGGTGAGAGCTATATTGACTTACTCTCAAATATATATGAATTGATAAATAATGGTGTTGATGTAGCATTATTTCCATACGTAGACGAGTATTTAAGAGTAAGTGTTGATCCTATTTACTATAGATTTATCCAGATAACTAGGTTTTTACTATTAAAGGGATATAGTTTACAAGAGATTCTTAGGAATTTTAAATTGAGAAGAGAGATTTTGATCGATGTAATGGAGAATATTGATAAATATTTTGAAGCATTTCTTACAACGGGTTGTCCCGGTTGTAATAGACCATATTATACGGAAAATCCTCGTGGACCATTTTATAATCTTTATAGTAGAGATCACTTCAGAGAATATAGAGATAAATTAGTATCTGAATTAGAGAGATTGTTGAAGAGTGATTATATTGAATGAAATTCAAGTGTTTAGACCCGGTTTTAAATATCCTTCTATAAGTATTACTGGTGATAAATGTTGGCTTCAATGTAGTTACTGTAGAGGTAGGTTTTTAAAAACGATGATCTACGTTGATAATCCAAATGATTTAAAAGACTTCGTTGAGAGAATGTATAATAATATTAATGGATTTCTATTAAGTGGTGGTTTTAACAAAGATGGGTATTTACCTATAGAGGATTATTTAATAGTTTTGAGTGAGATTAAGGAGAAATACGATTTGTCAATAAGTGTACATCCGGGTCTTATGAATAGCAATCTTATAGAGAGATTGAGTGAGATCGGGATTGATGTTATTGATTACGAGTTGATAACTGATGAATACGTTATAAGATACTTGAAGAATCTCGTTAAAACACCAAGAGACTTCATAGAGATTTACGAGAGATACATTGAATCCGGTTTTAAAGCAGTTGTTCCACATATACCTATTGGTTTAGGTAAAGTTGATTGGGTTTACGATGTAATCGATTACTTAACTACAACTAAGCAAGATAACGTTGTATTCTTAATAGCGATGGATTCCGACCCAGCTATATGGAGAGATTCTTTAAACATACTACGAATTGCTCGCAATAAGTTAAATAATTTGATCTCATTGGGATGTATGAGACCTTTTGAGTATAAGAGAAGATACGATAAATTAATTATTAATAACTATTTAGTTGATAGAATAGTTAATCCTATTAGAGAGGTTATTAGTAAAGGAAATTATATAGTTTATGAAACATGTTGTTCACTACCGAATAGTTTGTTAAATAGACCCGGGATGGTTTCTAATCAATTATTTTATTAAATTCCTTAACTCATTGATCAGTTTCTCAAACGTATTGATTATTCTATCACAGTGTTCTCTATTATGGATCATTGATGGTAAAAAGTGGATCATGTGTGGAGTCATATATAGTATATTGTTTAATCTAAAATACACATGTGCTACATCGTATACAATATTACTCCATCTTTTTAAATAAGCTTGATTCACGTTTAACGGCTTATTTTCAGTAAAATGTATGCCTGTAAGATTACCTACATTAGTGATCCAGCATAATCTATCATAATGTTCACAAATACTATCTAATTTCATAGCGGTTTCCCGCCATAATTTATTAAAACTCTCGTATTTATCGCGGTTTTCATACAAGTATTTGATGAGAGTATATCCAGCAATTATTGTTACAGTATTTCCAATAAATGTACCGCTGACACTACATCTATCTCTACTATGCGGTCTCTTAACTTGATCGAGATATTCCATAATCTCTCTACTGCCTGCAAAACCACCTGCACCGGGGTATCCGCCTCCCAATATCTTACCGTAGATAACCAGATCTGCTCTTATATTGAAATATTCCTGTGCACCACCGTAGGATAGTCTAAAACCAGTAATAACTTCATCAAAAACAAGTAGTGCACCATATTCATTAGTTAGTTTTCTTAAACCATTCAAGTATTCAATACTAGGTTCAATACACCCACCAGCTCCCGGCACAGGTTCTAATAATATACACGCTACATCGTATTTTCTTAAATATTTTTCAACAACATCTAGTTCATTGAAAGGTGCTAGTAATGTATATTTAACATAATCTCTAGGTATACCTAGTGAATCCAATTCGTTGAAAGGAGGGTAAACACCGTAATGAAGCTGATCTAATCCACCATGCCATCCTCCCTCTATTTTAATAATATAGTTTCTTTTAGTGAAAGCACGTGCTAACCGTAGAGCATACATGTTAGCTTCAGTACCGGTATTGCAGAACTTAAACTGCTCTATATGAGGTAGTGTTTTAACGAGAAACTCTGCGTATTCAACAACATATGGATTCTCGAAGCCGAGATTAATACCGTTTCTCTCTATTTTATCAACATTTTCTAATACAAAATCAGGTTTATGACCTAGAATATTAACGCCGTGACCCATCCATAGATCGATGTATTGATTACCATCAACATCCCATACATATGGTCCATCACCTTTAACTATAAAAAGAGGGTATGGTTTGAAGAATCTGATTGAATAATCAACTCCACCAGGTAGATACTTGTATGCTTTTTCAAATAATTCTTTAGATTTCCTAGTTCTCGCTTCATACTCGTTAAAAAGTTTATTTAAATAATTCTTCAATTCAATTTCTTTATTCAAAGCCGATCACTAGTTTTAACACCTTATTCTACATATAATACAATACTTCATTTAAACAATATAAGTAATTTAACGAAAACTATTTATGGAAACAATAGTGTTGCAGAAATATTTATAATGAAAATTATTAATAAGACAATCGAGTAAAATCTATTTAATAATGTTTCAATAACATATTTCGGATTACCATGTATTTTAAAGTAACCGTATTCATTTATATAACTAGCTGTTTCAATAATAGATGCTACTGCTGGAGCTAATCTAGATTTAATATCTTCTTCCTTCAATCTGCTTATATTCAATGATTCGATAAAACTATTTAATCCATAGGGAGTCAATCTATAGATCAGTAGAACTATTACAGCATATTTATTTAAACCAATTCTTATTAACAAATTATACACTTCAACAGGATCTATTATTGAAAAACAGAATATTATAGTATAGGTAACTATAATAGTTCTAATAAATATCATGAATATTGTCGATAAATCAATTTCAATAAAACCAGTTAATTTAAGTAGAAGAGTTGTTAAACTAAACCATAATCCAGGTATGATAGATACTATTATTACTGAAAATATCCATTCCAAACCTCTATCTATTAGACTTAAGATTACAAGTACTGTAATAATATGTATTAACAACAATGGTTTATCTAAACTAATCACGTAACAATATATTGTAGAAATTATGAATATTATTTTAACGAATAAATTTGTTTTTCTCAAAGTAGTCTGTTTAGTTAAGAAAAGTGATCTATAGATATATTGAACTATCAAGTTAATTGGATTCAACTAAAACACCATTGCTCAGTAAATATTCTTTGTCAAAAATATTTTTCAAACGAGGATCGTGGTGTGCAATCACTACAGTCTTCTTTTTTTCAACAATATAGTTTATCATATCGATTAATTGAATAAGACTATGGTAATCCAACCCTCCACTAGGTTCATCTAAGAAATAAAGATCGTAGTTTCTTAGAAAACACGATGCTAAAGCTAATCTCCTGCGTTCACCACTACTAAGGTGTTTCAATGGCTTATCAATAACTCTATTTAAATCAAATACCTCGACAACTTCTCTAAGTAAATCATCTTCAACACTACAGCTTTCTAACTCTAATCTAGGAGTTGGATGCGTTAGATAAAGCAAAGGATTCTCAGGTAAGTATATTGCACGACCATTTCTATCAACGAATCCTTTCCATGGTTTATAAATACCACTCAGTATTTTCAACAAAGTTGTTTTACCAACACCGTTTCCTCCTCGAATACCTATTATTTCAGAGTAATGTAATTCAAGATTTACTCCTTTAATCAATGGTTTTTCGTATGGATATTTAAACCAAATATTTACAGCTTTTAGAGAAATATCACTGTATTCCAAATTCTTCTTCACTCTAAGTCTATTAATATGTTCATCGAGTGGATCAATGTAGTGGCCGTAATACTTAACTCTACCATTATCTAAAATAATTAATTTAGGTTCAACTTTTCTCCAATTACTCGGTATATGATCTACAACTATAACGATACGATTCTCTTCGAGAAAGCTTTCAATAGTCTTTATGAAATCAATTCTACTCTCAAGATCTATGTAAGTAAACGGTTCATCGAATAAAATAATATCTGGTTTAACCGCGAAAACTTCACTGATCAGTAATCTCTGGTATTGACCAGCACTAAGCGTAAATGTAGATTGATCGATATTGTTTATCAAACCTGTTTTAACTAAACCATTTAATTCACATTTAAGACCATAAACAGATAGTGTATGACAGTACTCAGTGTAGACACTGTATCCTACGGTAGCAAACCATGGTTCTTGTGGAATAATCATTATTTTTTCGAAAACTTCTTTCAAATCTCTCTCAAGTAGGTTAATGTTATTGTACAACACATATCCATTTACGAAACCACCACGTATTTTAATTAAATTACTTATTGAATATAGTAGTGTTGTTTTACCAGAACCAGATCTACCAGTTATTAGAAGCAATTCACCCGGTTTTATCTCGAAGAAAACATTCTCTATTTTAAAATCACTATATCCAGCAGTTTTTATCCCAACCGATAGTTTACTTACCATAACCAGCTTTCCTCAACCAACCAGCAACGGGTATAGCGATGCTAGCTCCAATAACTGCTTGACCAATATTAACAGGGATCTCCATTACTGCTGCTTCAGGAGGTCTGTTTAATAATGGATTGCTTACGAAATACTCGTAGAGAAAATATCCGAGAACCATTGTTAAACCAGCTAACAGTAATAATACTGCTTCAGAACTCTGTATGAATTTCCTAAACGTTACGTAGGTTACTAAACCACTTACAAATAGTGCAACTATGATCCATATATACAACGGTATTGTTATTAACGGAGATTCAAATTTCATACCGAGGAATTCAGATGGTCCATAATATACTTCACCAGCCCATAGAATTGATGCGAAAAATATTATTAAACCCATATACAATACGCCCACTGCGAAAGAAAGTATACTATGTGTTTTTCTAAATCTAGATACCAGTATTCCAGCAAGATAGCCTTCGATGAATTTTATAACAAGTGTCCCTGGAGCAAATATAGCGTAACCAGTAGCTAGATCAGCTAATGCAGCACCGACTCCGCCCGCGAATCCAGCAACAATTGGTGTTGATAGAAGTGCAGCTAAATAGATCATTGATTCACCTAGATTAAAGTAACCCCCTGTAGCTGGCTGATAGATCTGTATTGCAACAGTCGCTGCATAAACAGCTACAGTATATATCACAATATCTATTACATTCACTCTAAATAATTTATTCACAATATCCACCATTCTATATTATTAATAAAAGTCATATAATATTAATTCTAAGAGTAGTTTATGAGTTTAATTAACTAAATCGATCTCATTAAAATATTAATTGATGAAACTTCAATTTATAATAATTGTTATTCAACGGTGAATAATTTTGTTAAACAATATCATCAAGTCTTCAACTATGTGCTTTGTAAACTTATTCATCTTTATTTTCTTAATCACTAGTATCTATACAGATATCATATTATCACATCAACAGTATTATTCAATTAATTACTTCAACTTGAATAACGAATACGTTATTGAGAAAACATGGAGTATTGTTTTAAACACTAGTTACAACGCTATTTTCACAATCGGCGATTTCAACAACGATGGTTTTGAAGAAATAGTTATTGTTAGCAATAATACAATATATATTGTAAATGGTTCAAACGGCTCTATTTATAGAAAACTTGTTTTCGATAATTCAATTATAGGTTTTAGACCAATAAGAGATCTAGATAGAGATGGTTATTATGAAATAGTTGTTTTAACGGGGAGTCTTCAAGTAGATAGAATTATACGCGAATTCAACGTGTTTAATCTCATTGAGAATAGATTAGTTCGTAAAAACAGTATAGAACTAGAAATCCCCTATTATGCTTTGAATTTTGATTACTTTAGATCAACTGTCTATTTATATGATACTATTGAGTATATTATTCCACACTCATTTTACACTGGGTTAGATATTAAATTACTCACTTATTTCATTCAATACAATATTGTAGACAATAGTATTAGACAAAATGTTGTCGAAAATAAAATGTATCTCATGTATACTAATAGATTATTAGGCGATATAGATGGCGATGGAGCTATAGAGTTTACTAACAGATTTATTGTTGAACAATATACTGAGACGATAGCTAGATTAAAGTATGTACTGAGTATAAAGAGATCCGATGGTTCAACAATATATAGTAGTGTAATGAACACACCAGTATATAATATCGTAGTATCTAAATCTACGGGATCATACGTATTTCTACTTGAAACTCATGAAAACTCAACAGATCTCGAAACCACACAGTATAGATTGATAGCTGTAAATGAGAAAGGAAATGTTCTCTACGATAAGAAAATCGTTAATGCAACAAGTAGATTAATTCCAATGGGTGATCTATTGATCTTAATATACTGGGTTGAACATAGTAATGAAACGTTTATTGAATTGATAAACACCAACAATGGATCTATAGTAAGTAGGATTAATCTAGGCGTTATGAAGCTAGAGGAATTTGTTAAAACAGCTTTTTCAATATACGGCTTAGGAGATGTTGACAACGATAATGTTAAAGAATTTTTCATTCAAATTAACAATGAATGTTTTGTAGCTAAAGCAGATGACACTCTATTAATGTATGAGTTGAGAAACTGTAATTTGGAGAAAATTGTTTCAAGCTATAAGACTTTAAACGGAGTAAATATTATCGCTTTGAAAAATATGTCTAAAAATATTGAACTAGAATCTTTCAACATATATAAGCCCGGGGTTAAACCAATTTTAGGATATATTCCTAAACCATATGAACAAATTGTTTATACAATAGATAATACATCAGTATATATTTTCATTATTCTCGCTATTCTACTTGCTTCACTCATTGGATCACTTGCATATATGAGAAGAAAAAGATCTAGGAGAAAGAGAGTTAGAAAACACTAGTTTCGTTCTTGAAACATATGTTTAAACAGCTTGGTCCATTAACAACTATTCTCCACACTACTTCGTGTAAATACTGTTAAATGATTCGAAGTAGTATTTTAACGCAATATTTTCCCAAAATCTTGTCTATTAAACTATTGTTACATAGTATCAACAGTACTTGTATTTATTTTGATCCTGGAGTAAAATTGTTTTCTATTTAGAGTAATCTATTGACCCATTTAATTTAACAATATAGTTTAGCTGATGGATTTCTTTAATTTAATTTACAAATCAGTTTTCTCATTGAAAATTGATTAAATAAAGGATTTAGATATTTCATTATTAGATCTAAAAGCTTTGTTTCTCCATAATTTATAGAAATGTTGGATCACGTATGGAACTAATTCTGAAAATCAAAACCATTCTTATCGTCAATGTCTTCGTATTCATATTACACAATGTTTGAGAGTAATAGTATTAAACACTTGTTTCCAATATTAATGTGTATAGATTAAAAACATTGTTTACAATATGGTGTAGTCTTTGATCGCTAGAAAAATAGTTTTCTTAATCATAGTATTTATTGTAGTTTCATTAAATTATTTTGGAAGAAGTATGATATATTTTTACTTCATGGATTTACATGAGAAAACAGGAGATTACTTGTTTATTTATCTATTACCGATTGTAACTATTATGATTAGTATTATTGTTTTCATAATATTATTCGATACATATTACGTATTATTCAAAACTCATTTGTTAAAACCTTTGAAAAAATGGATCACAAGTTTAGTTTCAAATTACTTGTTTCTAGCATTAGTTTTTCTACTTGTGATTTACTCGTATATTCTTCTATTAGAGCATTTATATATTCTACCAGGTTCTCTAGAGACTAAAATCAATAGTGTAAATCTCATATATACTGCTTTAATATTTTTTATTGGTTTAATATATATTGGTTTAGCATCGATTAGATACATTATAGCTTATGCTGAGAGAAGAAGTTTTTTGAAAACAATATTTGATATAAATAGATTAATCAATATACTGTGGAGTAATAAAGGTAGTTTCATATTATGGATATTCATGGGTTATACTATAATGGGAGCTATTGGAATGACGGGAGAGTTTATAAGTTTCATACTATCACAGATTCCTGGTTTAACCAGTTCATTACTAATCCCATTAATTATATCTATAAATACAGTAGCATTATTTATTTTCTACAGATTTTTCGTAGAAAACTATTTACTTGAAATATTGTTCTACGTGAGATCTAGAGAATACTACGTGAGTAGTAGGTAATATAGTGTTTTAACCAGTTTTTAATTAAATAAATAATATCTGATTTCATAGTAATTTGATCAATAGATCGATCGTTTACGAATACTTAATATATTTAATAAATTATATAATATAGTAAAAATCACCATATACGGGTGTTTTATTTATGATTAACGTTAAAGGAGCTTGTGGTGAAATCGTTTCACACATTGACTTGGTTGAAAAGAAAAAAGTTAGTGAAGATAGTGCTGAGAAAACGTGGATTAAATGGTTATTCAGTGATCGAGATGGAGCATTAACGTTTGCTGTTAGAGTTTTCGAAATCGAACCTGGTGGTTGGATTAAACCACATTCTCATCCATGGGAGCATGGTATATATGTTTTAGAAGGTGTTGGCGATGTGAGAATAGGTTCTAGAGTTTACCGTGTAACTTCTGGTTCTTACTTATACATACCTCCGAACGTTGAACACGAGTATAGAGTTGTCGGCGATAAATCAGTTAAATTCATATGTATTATTCCATTAAAACCAAGTGTTCAAGAAAGTGTTAAGAAAGAGTGTTGAAAACTTACTAGAGGTTACTTTATTGATAATTCTGAGTAGAAACGAATGTCCCTATCCTCCTTCACCAGTTGTTAAAGAGTTTTTGAATAGATATATTGATAGTATTAATAGATATGAGATTCCAAGTATTTATGAGGATTTGATCAGTAGATTAGCTGAATATAACTCTATTGGTAAAGAGTATATTGAACTACTTTTAGGTTCTGAAGAATTCTTCACAATACTACCGTGGTTTATGATTAGAAATAAATATAGTTTCATGTATTTTAATCCAACTTTTGAACCAGCAATTGAAGATCTAAGTGTTTGGAATATTAATTTAACAAGTATTGATTTGGATGAAAACTTCATGATCAATACTGATATTGTTTTAAATAAATGTAATGAGAATACAGTAGTGTATATTGTTAGACCTAACAATCCTACAGGTAATTTACCAATAGATTGTAAGAGTATAGGCGAGATTGCGGACCATACTAGACTAGTAATTATCGATGAAGCTTACTTTGAATTCTCTAAACAAACGTGTATCAATATGGTTAAAAACTATAGTAATATAGTTATTCTTAGAACGTTATCTAAAGCATTCTGTATAGCCGGTGCTCGATTAGGATATGTAATAACATCTCCGGAGACTTTAAGAGAATTAATGCGAGTTAAGCGTAAATACAGTATTCCAGTTTCAACTATTCTAATAGGTCTAGGTGCTTTAAATGATATCAAGTATATGGAGAGTATTGTATATGAGATAGTTAGAACTAGAGATTACGTTGTTAATGAATTGAGTAGAGTACAGGAAGTTAGAGTATATAATACGTTAACAAACTTCATACTTGTAGGTAAGGAAGAATATGATTCTAAAAAACTCTACGAGAAGCTTTTAGAAAACAATATTGTGGTTAAACCGTTAGAGAATAGATTATCGAAATTTATTAGAGTATCTATTGGTAGGAGAGAAGAGATGGAGAAATTCATAAATGTTATTAAAAAGATATGATTTGACAAACGTGTTAATAATTCTGTTTAATAAAAAATAAACATAATCCATTATGTTAACTTGGAGGAATTTAAAATATCTTTAAACAATCTATTTTATTACTTTCTTATAAATTGTGTATAATACTGCTATCAATATTATTGTTGGCATTGAGCTACCCATTGTTGAGCCTAATTCGCTGAAAAACGGTATATATATTCCAAGTAAACCCGGCGATGCTAGTAATATGAATATTATAAATCCGGTTGACCATATTATTAATGCTATTTTATCAAACATTTTACCCGGTTCTAAGACTTTGTCCGGGCTATAGTTATGTTTATCTATTAGATAATCTACTATCATTATCGCTGTTAAGCTTACGAATGCTCCACCTATTAGTATTAGAAACCATTCGTATTTCTCGACAGGAAATAGTATTGCTACTATAGTGCCTAATAGTCCTGCGTAGACAATGTGTTTTCTCGTATCTATATTAGGTTTAATATTTTTAATAGTTATAGCAGCACTGTATACGTCTAGAAAAGTGGTTGTTGTTGTTGAAAATACTATTATTAACATAGCTGGTATTCCTAAACCATAGAATGCTATGACGCTAATAGGATCGTATTGGTTTAAAGCAATATTACTAAATGCTCCTAGGAAGTAGAATAATGAGCTAGATATGAAATATCCTATATAACTACCCCAGAATGAATTCTTTTTACTCAATGTAAATCTTGTGTAATCAGCTATTAATGGAGCCCAAGATACGGGCATTGCTATAACGAGATCTGTTGCTAACCAGAATCTATTGTCTAAAACTAATTCTGTTTTCAAATAATTGTCGATACTATATCTCGTGAATAAAACGTACATTAGAAAGAGTATAAGTAGTAGAAGCATTATTGCAGATGCTTTCTCAAGAATCCTCCACTTCTCTGGTCCAATAACACTCCATAGCGTCACTAAAACACCTAGTATAATTATCCATAAATAGTATAGATTTAAACCAGTAAATTCTATAAAAACATTATTCATAGCAAGTGCTCCGACAATTAACATTACAGCCGTCCATCCAATCAATTGTAGATAATTAAGTATTGAAACTAGATATGAACCCTTTAAACCAAGTGGTTTACGTGAAATAACCATTGTCGGTAGACTAGTATGTGTACCTATAACGCCTATCAATGATAGTAACAAGTTACCTATAATATGTCCAATAATTATAGATAATAAAGCTGTTTTTAAATCAAGTGATAGAGGTGATGCTACTATAATAGCTCCAGCCCAGAATTCAGCTATACTAATTCCTGCTCCAAACCATATAACGAATATATCTGAGAAACCATATTTTCTAACTTCACGTGGTAGTGGTTTAATATCATATCCGTAGCTCATGTTAAATCACCATTTATTACTATATTATAAATCATTTATTAAATTTTCAATAACCAGGTTATCACGATATATTTTAACAAAATCTTAGATAATAAGGTGTTTAGAAATACTCTAATTTGATGAGAATATGAGATATTCAGTTTTTATTAAGAAACACGGAATCTACTGGTTGATAACTCTATTAATATCTCTAGTACTCTTTATAGCTGTCATCTTGATAGAAAACGAATTAGTCTATAGTAACGTTATTGTAGAGAAAGCTATTGAAGTTAGAGAAATAATAACTAGCATTAAGAATGAAACATGTGAATCTCCAATATCATTTAAACAAAATGATAACAATGAGTATAGACAAACTGGAGAAAATGTTTTAAACAAGTTTCTAAAACTAGTTTTGATAATATTTCTAAACAATGCTTTACTGAATACTATTTATATAATTCCAATAGTAGGAACTATTGTTTATGTAAACACATTGATAAATACTAGTCTTATTAGCAAGTATATTTCAATGCAGTATAGACGAAACTGGTTTAGACATATTTTAGAAACAGTTCTTCTATCACCACATACTTATCTCGAATTACTAGCATATTCAATTACAATAACAGAATCGATATGGATTACAGTACTGTATATGAAATCTCTTGTAAAGAAGAATTGGGTAGATGAATTTAAAACAATAGATTATTCCATAGTTTCAATAGGGTTATCATATGTGATACTATTAATAGCATCGTTAATAGAATCAATGACAATAATACAATAAGAAGATGCAAGTAATTGTTTCTCACTTCTATTAATTCTCAATTGAATAAAACGCTATAGTTTTTATAGATATCAATAATTCTAATTGCTTAATCAGATTATTGTAGAATTGGTCAACGGATTCACTACATTAATTGAACTTAATTCTTCAATAGTTTCTAAATTGTTTAAAAATATTAAATAATTAATTGAATCAAATAAATTTGAAACATTTTAACTGTTTTCAAACAGGAGTTTATATATACCAGCGTTGATAAAGGTGTTTCACTTGAATTACAGTGATTTAGTTAGGAAATGTATTGGAAACTCTATTTGTATCGTAGAGTATTTTAAACAACTTGTTGAAAAAGGTATTGATTTCTCCGAGGATGTTGTTAAATACGTTACTTCTTTATTAGGTGAACCAAGTCGTAAAATAGATGTTTTTCGTGATAAATATATTCAGGTTTTCTTAAGGAATATTCAGAGAAACTGTGTTAGTGTGGAATCTGGCGAAATATGTATATACACGTGGATGCCTGGTCGAGTTATTAGATATCATCCAGTTGGATTAGACTCGACTGGAACTATACTATATTTCCATGATAACGATATTAGTGTTTTAGCTTATCCAGTATCTAGAACTATTGATATAGAAGGTCACGGTGTTTCAATACCAGATCCTTCTAAGCATAGTATTGTTGAAATAACGAGTAGAGTAGATGGTTATGCTATAACATTTTACTATAATCCTATTGTAAAGAAATGGCTTCCAGCTACACGCTACGTTCTACACAATATGTATTACGCTGGTAGGAGATTAGAGATAAGTGATATTAATGAAATAACTAATCCATATGCTTCAATAGCTTTCAGTATAGTTGAAGAAAGTGGTTTGATAAACTATTTCAAAGGACGTGAGGGCTGGACGTTTACATTTATATTAGAGGCTCCTGAACCTGCTGTTATTAAACCTAATATTGAGTTATTTAATAAAGAAAGTTTTAAACTATACTTACTAACAGCTAGAACGAGTGATGGAAACCTATTAACAATACGTGAAACAAGTGAATTGATCAATTGGAATACCGTTCCGTTGGAAGAATATAGGATAGAGGATCGCGAAACTCTCGAGAAATACATTAGTAATTGGAGAAATGATTTAACGAAGAGATCGAGATTTGTTAGATTTAATCTTGGAGATATGTATAGACCTTTTGTATTAGAAGTATCTTCTAAACTATACGTTGAAGCAGTTAATGTAAAATACTATTCAAATCCTAAATCACTTCTCATTCTGGCATCGTATGGTTTTGAAAAAGAAGCTCTTGAATTACTCGTAGATTATAAAGATATAAAAGATGCTGGTAGAGAGATAATAGTGATTTATAGAGAATTATTGGATCTAATACCTAAAGTAATTGATTCTAAATCATTTATTGAAATACTTCAAAAAATGGGTGTTGAAAAAGAGTTGAGAAGTGAGTATAAGAAAACTCTGGAAACACGTGTGTATGACAGATTTATTAGAAAACTATTATCACTCATTGCTGGTGATAACATATATGAAGCTAGAAGAAGATTGAGAGAGTTGAGAGATATTTTATTGAACAATCTGTCTCAAAATATGTAACAATAATGTTCCTAATTATTGAAACATAGATATATATAAACGAATCGGATACGATATTTAAACCCAGGCGATGGTTATGCGTAAAGAGATAATCGTAATACTCGCTATTTTATTAATTGCTTTCGCAGCTATGGTTTTTGTAAGTATAGATAGAACTATTAGACAACCTGAAGTTAGTGGAGAGAGAACGGAAACTGGTGAAAGTGTGAAGAATTTTAAACTAGTTGATATAAATATATCGTTGAATAGATTCAGTTCATACGACGATTTACTGGATTATTTGAACAATTATTTGAATAGTGTTAATCAATTCAATACAGTATATAGTGGTTCAATTGAACCAGTAGTTAATATTATTCGACCATTAGTAGGTGCTATTCCGAAGGATGAGAGTTCTACATTTAATAAAATAGAATCAAGATATTCGCAAACAAATGTACAAGTATTGGGTATTGATGAACCTGATTTTGTTAAAACAAATGGATATTTATTAGTAGTATATTCTATAGAATCTAGTAAAGTATATATTATTGATTTAGAGAAAGATGAGATTGTTGGAAATATTAGTATTGAGAGAGATCTTCAACTACATGGTTTATATATTGTTGAAGATTATCTCGTTATAATAGTTTCAAACCCAATATATAGAATACTGGGTTTTACCGAGAATTATCCGTTTTTCAACAACTACGATGTGGAAACTTTTATCTATGTATACAGTATTCGTGAACCTGAAAACCCGGTTCTACTAGTAAATACTAGTGTTACCGGTTTAGCGTTTGATTCGAGATTGTTTAATAAAACATTGTATATTGTAACTCAGATGCCTATAATTTGTCCGCTAATACCTCGTTTCAATAATTCATATGTTCCAGTTGATAGAATATTCGTATTGATCGATAAACCAGAATACTACGTGACTATAGTGGCATTAAATATTGTTAACTTCAACTATAACGTACTATCATTCATTGTAAATAGAATTAACTGGATATACATGTCTTATAGTAGAATATACTTAGCTATAACAAGAGGTTTTGTAGACCTCTATAGTGTGTTCTCCGAGACATATAGTGAATTAACTAAGTATCTTCCAAACGATATAGCTGGTAAGATAAATGATACGATTAGTAAAGGAGATTTTTATTCAGCAATAAACATTTTAAGTGAATACTTGTCACAAGAAGATGAGAGAGTTATCGCAAATATTATAGATAAAATCAATTCATATGTAATGAATAGATTTTATGGAGATAGAACAATATTCTATTTATTTAATATTGAGAACGTTAATATAACTTATAAAGGTTCGTTTAATGTTGAAGGAATTATCCTAGATCAGTTCAGTATGGAAGAGATTGATAATAAATACTTTGTTGTGGCTACTACGTCTCATTACTATAGATTTCTATATAGAGTTTATGAAGGATTTATTTTAGAAAATAATAGTACTGAAATCGATAGAACAGAGTCTAATAAATGGAGTTATGTAAAGAGAATATTCATATACCCGTATATTACGAACACTACTGAATCAAATAATGTATTCGTGATAGATACTGATAGTTTGAAAACAATCGGTGCACTTAGAGGAATAGCTTTAGGCGAGAGGATTTATGCAGCTAGATTGATTAATAAAATACTATACTTAGTTACGTTTAGGACAATAGATCCATTGTTTGCAATTGATTTGAGCAATCCTGAAAACCCGGTTATTCTAGGTTATTTAAAAATACCTGGTTTTAGCGAATACTTACATCCACTTAGTTCGGATAAGCTACTAGGTATTGGTTTAGAAAACAGGAGTTTGAAAATAAGTATTTTCGATACATCCGATCCTAAGAGACTAAGTGAAATATCTAAAATTCTACTAAATAATAGTTATTCTAATGTATTATACGATTACCACGGCTTCACTATTGATTACGATAATAATAGATTCTATATTCAAATATATCAATGGAATGATTCTAAATTTATCAGTGGAATAGCGGTATTTAGTTATGAAAACTACGAGTTGAAAATAGTTAAAATATTAGAACACATGCATGCTTATAGAACTGTATATGTAGGAGATAAACTATATACAATAGGACCTATTAGTGTAAAAGTATTTGATATACATACGCTAGATTTTCTTAAAGAAATTCAATTTCAGAGCAGACAAGAATATTTAACAACGATTGAGATTGAAACATACAATATACGTTAATTATGCAAAGATCTTGGTTAATACATATCTTTATATAAATCTTTTTTCTATATAACACTATCTATATTTACAATTCGCTTCAAGGGATTCAGGTAATTGTACAATGAATTCAATTGATAAAAAACAATTGTAAGAGTATTAATAAATCTTTGAAAGCATGTAAGCCTTTGTTAATTATTTTTAGCGAAAATAGTTGTTTCTTATATGTGTCGGATTTGGCTTAAATAAATGGAGTAAGGTGAAAGACGTGTTTAGTGTTAGATTGTTTTTTAATTAAATTCTAATCTCGATATTCTGTTTTCTCGAGTTATGTTTTAATAATGTTAAGTGTTTTGTTAACAACGTCTATTGCTGTTTTACCAAATATTCTTATCATTGGTTCTTTACCAATATCTCCTTTATCGTAAATAATATCGGGGGTTTCTCCTTTGCTTAGTTTTAATGCTTCATCAACAATCCACTGCATACTATAGCCTTCAATAGATTTAATACTTTCAGGTTCATTTCTCCTATCCACGTAAACTACTTTATAATTAATAGATCTAGCTTTTTCAACTATCTCATCACTATATTTGATATTCATTACAGCTCTTATCTCGGGATCGTATTTTATAATAGCTAAAAGTAGTCTAGCTAAATGAGTAGATGCTCCAAAATCTATATCTCCAATTCTAAGCTCTCTATCACTGTATTTAACTATTCTTCCTCTAATACCAGCTATATCGTTGATCGATTCTACGTATTTCGGATTAATAGCCATAACTATATTCATACCTGTTTCGGGAATGTATTTGATAAAGTATTCTTGATTTAATTTAATAATTTGAACAGCTTGTTTTAGATTCTCGATTACTCTATATTTCTCAGCCGGTATTTCAAGCCAAGCTATAGGATTTACAGGACAGAAACCTTTACCAATCTTCACTCCATGTTTAATAACCGTATACATGAATTCTTTAGCTAATCTAATAGCTTCGACAACTCCTAGTCCACGAGCTAACCCGGCGGCTATAGCTGCTGAAAATGAACAACCAGTTCCATGTCTACATCCATCCGGTATTCGAGGTCCAGGGAATTCGTAGAAAGAACCATTGTAGTAAACGATATCTATTACATCGTTTGTTGATTCAATATGACCTCCTTTAACAACAGCTGCTTCAGCACCTAGTTCTTTAACAATATATTTAGCTGCTGCACGAGCATCATCTATGTTGTTAATATTGATGTTAGTTAACTTCTCTGCTTCAAATCTATTTGGAGTAACTACTTTTGCTATCGGTATTAAATATTTTATTAGAGATTCAACAGCATCTGGTTTAAGTAATGCAGCACCACTCTTAGCGATCATGACCGGGTCTACTACGAGTGGAAAACCAAGTTTTGAAACAACTGATGCAACTGCTCTAATAGTGTTAGAATTACTTAACATACCTGTTTTACCAGCATCGATACGTGTATCCTCCCATACAGTTTCTATTTGTTTAACAATGATTTCCGGAGGCAGGTCGTATACGGCTGTAACGGAATAAGTGTTTTGAGCAGTAATACTTGTTAAAGCAACCGTACCGTGAACACTCATAGCTGCAAATGTTTTCAAATCAGCTTCAATACCTGCTCCTCCACCGCTATCACTACCAGCGATCGTTATAGCAACGGGATATAGTTTCCTCCACCATGAACTGTTCATATCATACACCTTGTGTTTAACCTATTGAAACCTATGATAACCAAGTTATTTAAACATTTATAATAAGGTTATTTCGAGTAAAATTCGTCGATAACCCTATTTTTAAACATTGGCTCCGCAAACCCAGGTATACAGTATACATCGTATTCACTACATATTTTTAAAAAATTATTCAAGAAATCATTCCACCATTCTCTAGAAACTTTTTTAACGAAATCTTTCATAGGATTATCTTGACTATACATAAATGATTTAACATGCAAGCGATCAACTAAAATCTTACTATTAGTTAGAAAACCAGCTTCTACAATAGATTTCATCGTTTCGAAATCATCGTTCAAACCAGGTATGACTGGTCCATAGAATATCCAGGTTTCAACACCTTTATCATTTAATTTCTTCAACGCATCTAACCTAGCTTTTGGAGATGGAGCAAATGGTTCTATGAAATCTACTATTCTCTTTTGAAAACTAGTTATAGTAAAACCAACATCTATTCTGTCAACGTGTTTAATGATTAAATCGAGATCTCTTAGAATGAGAGGATTCTTAGTCTGAATACTTATCTTAAAACCGTTTTTAACAAGTATTTCTATTAAACTTCTAGTCAATCTATAAATAGCTTCAACTGGTTGATATGGATCAGTTATTGTAGATAAACCTACAACACCCGGTTTATAGTTCTTAACTTCGTTTCTCAAAATACTAGAGATATTTTCTTTAACAAAAATAACTCTACCCCAGTTTAAAGATACTTCTCTAAGCTTAGTATATTGTCTTGCGTAACAGTATGTACAATTATGCATACAACCAATATATGGATTTAAAGCATAGTCTAAATCGGGTAGACCAGATCTAGATAAAGCATTTTTAACTCTAGTAGTTTTAACGCTAACTCTTCTGAACAACTACTCCCCCTTTACGAAATTAAATAGACTAGTTTGATACAGTATTCTACGTAATAATCTGCTTTTATTAATCCAATTTCGCGAACCTAGTTCTGAGACTTCATCCAACGTATTTAATACTTCGCGTATATCATTAGTTGAGAGTAAAGGTTTATCTCGAAACATTCTTCTAATATTCTCTCGAACAAACCATACACCAATAGGTATATTGAAACCGGGATAGATTTCTCTAAAAACAATTACAGAAGCCTGTTTCCTCCTGTTATTCAAAAACTCAGCTACAGCTAGTCTACACGCATAGTAGCATCCACCTATATCGGGATAACTTGATCTACCAAAATAGTCTTCATAATCTCCCTCAACTATAATATTCACTTCGCTAGGATTCCATGTTGAACCAGGCCACCATGCTTCCATCCATTCAAAACTCCATTTAAATGGCGCTAGGATTGCTATAAAAGTATTATCATAGTATTTTCTAACATATAGTTCAAAATTATCAATTAAACTATATTTTCTAATACTCTCTAGTAGTTCTTCAGATATAGTTGAATCAACAGCAGTAATACTCCATCTTGTTGGAACCAGTTTTCTAGATCTTGATCTACCTAAAGCACCTACACTAAGTATTCTCTGAATAACAGATACCGGGATCCCGTTTTTATATAATAGTAATAGTGCTTCTCGAGCACTTAGATCTTTGTCATTGTAAACACTATCTACTATTCTAGGTATGACTGGATTACTTGTAATTCTAAAACTACGTAGAACTCCTCTAGGTCCTTGAGGAGGTTCAAATTCACTCAACTCTATTCTAGGAGTTATTGGTTTTTCAAAATAAAGCTCTATATCAACTGGTTTAATAGATAAAGCAATTTCATGGATTTTTTGAATAAAAGGATTAGAAACAAAGCTAGCTTTTACTCGAATTGAACCTGTTAATAAGCTTAACCTATAGTCAATGATATCTTCAAGTCTTAATTCAATCCACTTCTCGGGAAAATCGAATATAGTAGTGTCACCGGTTTCCGGTGGAGCGGATGGACCTATATTTACATATGGATAACCATGTCTACCTACGAATACGCTTGGAGGACTACTACCATATACTTCTAGTGAATTAGTTATCTTCTTAATTCTGAGAAAAGCTAGTTTTCGAGCTAGAAGAGGACAGTATGCTAATCCACACCAATTCCTACCACGACATAAAGTACATGTTCTAGGATCAATATTGTTCAATATCATTAAATCTTTTCCTCAACTATTTATCGAAATATCTTTTTCGATACAATTGATAATCTAATAATATTGATTTATGGTTTTAAACCGAATACTTTATATATGAATGAAAGAATATCTAGTAGTTCATTTAGTTTCACTCCAGGATTAGCACCTGAATGACCGCTCTCCGTCTCTACTCTTAAGTAATTAACTACACCTATTTCATCTAATTTAGCAGAGAATTTCAAAGCATGACCCGGGTGGACTCTATCATCGTGTAAACCAGTGTAGATTAAAGCTAATGGATACTTAACACCTGGTTTTAAATTATGATAAGGTGAGTATTTTAACAAATACTCTCTATCAACAGGATTATCGGGATCGCCGTATTCATCTATCCATAATCTACCAATATACAGTTTATGGAATCTAAGCATATCTGTTAATGGATAACCTATTAAAACACCATTCAACAGCTCAGGTATTCTAATCATAGTAACTGCTGTCAACAATCCTCCATTACTAGAACCCATAATGATAACGTCATAACCGAGATTTTTCATATATTTGACAACAGATATGAAATCTTGGAAAACGTTTTCTTTCAAATCCCTTTTACCAGCTCTATGCCATTTCTCACCATATTCTCCTCCACCACGTAAATTAGCTATACATATTGAACCACAGTCTTCTATAAATGTAAGTAAATACGATGCATAAACAGGAGATATACTTACACCGAAACCTCCGTAGCCATATATGATTGTTTTCTTATTATCACATTTCCGATTATAGATTCTAAATACGTGTATTGGAGTCTTATCGTAAGACTCTACCCAGAATTCTTCAATACCGAATATTTCGCTATTTATTTCAATTCTATCGATCACCCTTAATTCATTGTCTCTATAGAGATATAGTCTATAAGGTATAAACGATGTTTCGTATTTGAAAATACATGTATCATCAATGCATTGAATTAAACCAACGGATCCAGGAGGATCAAATCTATGTACTTCTAATAAATTACCATCCATGTTGAATATTTTCAAACAACTAGAACCGTGAACTAAGTATAATGCTAGTATTTTATCAAAAGTTGTTTCAACAGCTTTAAGCGGAAAGTTCTCATCTTCACTAATTAACTCTCGAATATTATTATCTTTTATTTCAACAATTCTACCTAATCCATTACCATCATATGCTAGAATAATATACCTACCATTAACGTAGTTCACAGGATAGAATAAATGTTTATCGTCTCCAAATATTTTCACCCAGTAATCTGGTTTATCTAAATCACCTGCGTAAACCCATGATCTACTCCAACCATGTGATATTGTTAACAATGCTTTAGATGAATCAATGCTTTTAGATAGAGCTATCAAATAATTAGTTGGTGGCGTAATGCTTGTAATCATTTCTTCATATCCATTACTTCTAAGAAAAATTCTTTCAGCAGGAGGATCCATGTTATCAGGAGTTTTCTCGTTTCTATAAAATCTAACATAGTAGTATCTATCTTTATCTATCCAGACGAAATCATTGAGAGAACCATAGAGTTCATCTAAGACTTCGTTACTAAATGGATCTATTAATCTATAGTATCCAATATCGCTACCTTTAGAGTAAGATACTATCAGTCTATCTCCATCTTCGTTTAAATAAATCCATTTTATAATAATATTATCGCCCAGATCTCTACTACTAATAATTAAATCCTTCGAACCGTCATTATTCAGTCTATAAACTCTATATTCAAGTTTCTCGTTGATAAGTAAATAGATTCCTTTTCTAGTTAATCTAGCAATCCTAACAGTCGGTATTTCATAATATTTCATAACACGGGGACGTAGTCTATCGGGATAATCACTTAGGAATTCTTTTGTTTTCATGTTTTTAAATCTAATCCATTCAATAACTTTTGGATTATTGATATCCTCTAGCCATATGTATGGGTCAGAATTTACGGACAAACCGTTCTAACCTCTCTATTCTAAAATTATATCTAATGAATTTATTATAATAATATTTTTAATACATTCCAGCTTCAATAGGATAACGTTTTGATTCAAAAATCATTTATTTGAAACAATATTTATAGGAAACAAGGTGTTGGATTTGTATGATATATGTTTTATCGGTATAGGTAGAGTAGGTTATTTAGCGCTCAAGTATTTCGTAGAAAAACACTCTGATTATAAAATACTTGCTCTCGATTCTAATCCATTGAAGAAAGAAGTTTTGAATAGATTAAATGGAGATATTGTTTTTGAAACAATAAAATCACCTGGTGAAGCAATTAGTAAAATATGTGGTTTAAATCTAGTAGCTACAGCTCTGCCATCTAGTATCGCGTACTCGTATGTGAGTGAGCTACTGAATAATGGTTTAAACGTTGTCGACGTTTCGTATATTGAAGAAGATCCTTATACCCTAAGTGAAACATGTATTAGAAAAAAAGTATTTTACATACCTGATGCTGGTTTTGCACCTGGTTTTAGTAATCTATATGTTGGTTACATTCAGAGTATCCACAGGGAATTAGATGAAGTAGCTATACATGTTGGAGGTATACCTATTAAACCAGTTGAACCAATTTATTATCAAATAACTTGGAATCCAGTTGATCTACTGGAAGAATACGTTAGACCAGCTAGAATAGTTGTTAATAAGAGTATTAGAAAAGTAGATCCTTTGGAGAATATTGTTGAAGTTAATATTCCAAATCTAGGTTTATATCAAGGATTCTATAGTGATGGTTTAAGAACACTTATTAGAAACATTAATGTGAAGAACATGTTTGAAATTACTATTAGGTATCCCGGTCATCTCGATGTTATGAGAGTTTTGAAGAAACTAGGTTTTTTCAATAAAGAACCTATTGCTGTAGATAATTTTATGATAAAACCAATAGAGTATACTGCTAGAATACTTGAGAAGAATCTTAAACAAACAATTCCAGACATAGCTATATTATATATTGTTGTTAAGACTATTGATAAAAAAATTTACGAAAATCTATCAACACTTATCGGCGATGTTAATGAATCAGCTACAGCTAAATATACTGCACTAGTGTTTTATAAAACAATAGATATTGTGATAAATGGTTTTGAACAAGGTATTCATCCTCTTGAAGATTTCTATATGTTTTACAAAGATTATCTTGAATACTTGATGAGTAAAGGAGTTGTTTTTAAAGAACAGATTAAATAGAGTAATTTATACATTACGCGAATACCGTAAAATTTTATAAAATCTTTTATTGATTATAAGCCTAATTATTTATAAATAGTAATTTTAATAATGTAGATCTAGAGGAAAGGTGTTTTAAACATGGATAAATTATCTAAAACTAGTTTATATGAAGCTAGTATTACTGGAGTAATTGGTTCTTCAACTTCTTTCGCTGGTTCAATACTATTTATTATTGGTTTAACGATAGGTTTATTTGTTAAAAGAATTATTGCTGGATATACTATATTGTTTAGTGTAATGTTGATTATTGTTGGATTAATGATCACATATATCGCAGTTTCAAATCTATCTAAGAGAATAGGTAATGATTTAATAAGAAAATTCTATCTACGCTACGTAGCGTTACGTATTATAGCTTTAATACTATTTATCGCGTTCCTCTACATAGTTTCGAGAATAAATATCGTTGAATTACTTGAAAAAGGAGGGACTGGGATTTTATTACTAGTTATCTCATTACCAATAGGTATTGTATCATATGCTATTACAATAATTAGTATGGTTGAATTGAGAAATTCCTATGATTTAATAAAATCAACTACTGGTAATGAATTATTCAGTATTACAGCACTTACTTACTCAATAGGAGCGGTTTTACAGATTATTATAATAGGATTTATAATATTATTGATAACACCGATATTAGAAGCAGTTTCATGGAAAACTCTATGTGAATATTCTTCGATTAAACAATAATTTTTGATTACTCTAAACTATAGTTCTTCAATTATAGTATATGATAATCTTTGTTTTGAGTTAAAAGATAAATTTATAAATTAATATTAATTAAATTGGTGAAATAAATTGAGTAATGAGAAATATGCTTGGATAATTGAAGAACTCAATAATCTTAAACAACAAGGTCTATACTTTAGATTAAGGAAGAGAAGTAGTGCTCAGGGACCGTGGATCGTTGTTGATGGGAAAAAGGTTTTAAATATGTGTAGTAATAACTATCTTGGTTTAGCTAATCATCCTCGTATAAAAGAAGCTGCTATCAAAGCTATTGAAGAATATGGTGTAGGAGCTGGTGCTGTAAGACCTATTGCTGGAAATCTAGATTTACACGAGAAGCTCGAGGAGAAACTAGCTAGATTTAAAAGACGTGAAGCAGCTGTTGTCTTCCAAAGTGGTTATAATGCTAATTTAGGTGCTTTCACAGCTCTAGCTTGGGGTAGGAAAGATGTTGTATTCGTGAGTGAGGAATTAAATCATGCTAGTATTATTGATGGCATAAGATTAGCAGGTGCTCCGAAAGTTATATACAAACATTTAGATACCCAAGATCTTGAAGCTAAATTGAAAGAAGTTAAGGATTATAAAGTTAAGATTATTGTTACAGATGGAGTTTTCTCAATGGACGGTGATCTAGCTCCACTACCTGAAATAGTTGAATTAGCTGAGAAATATAATGCTCTTGTTTACGTAGATGACGCTCACGGTGAAGGTGTTTTAGGCGATCATGGACGTGGATTAGCCGATTACTATAAACTACACGATCGAGTTGATTTCGAAATGGGTACATTGAGTAAAGCATTTGGAGTTATAGGTGGATATGTTGCAGGAAATGCTGATGTAATAGAGTTTATTAAACAAAAGGGGAGATCATTTCTATTCTCAAGTGCTTTGAATCCACCAGATGTTGCTGCTGCAATAGCTGCTGTTGAAATACTTGAAGAATCGGATGAACTAGTTCGCAAATTATGGGATAATACGAATTATTTACAGAAAGGTTTAAGAGATATTGGATACGATCTAGGTAATACAAAACACCCTATAACTCCCGTAATGCTCTATGATGAAAAACTAGCACAGGAATTTGCTAGAAGACTTTTCGAAGAATACAATATATTCGTACAGGCAATAGTTTTCCCAATGGTTCCAAAAGGTAAGGCTAGAATTAGAGTACAGCCTTCTGCAATGCATAGTAAAGAAGATTTAAAAATGGTTATAGATTCTTTTGAAGAACTTGGTAGGAAAACAGGTTTTCTAAAATAATGTTTTAATCATTTTCTCTTCAATACTATTTCATAATTAAATCAATTGTTTTAGAAACTACCGTAGATTTACTTAATTGATTCAAAAATAAAACAGTTTTTCAATAAAATTTAGATTAAACTACCGTTTTTTAACAAACTTATATCGTTCATAAATCATTATTATCCGTTCTTTCTCAATATAGAATTCTACCGGTATTCTTCTAGTATTCGATAACGTATAGAATTCACAATAATCTTCTTTAATCTCGACGGGGACAAGTGTTGTTTTAGATTCTGTATATTTATCTCTATACACTAGTGTTAGGAAATCGCCATTTCTCTCAATACTTAAATGAAAAGTTCCCTTATATGTCTCATATATGCCTACAAGTTTACTCATCATTCTATCATAGAATACTGGTTTCAATTCTTTCTCGGGATTATGACCTAGAGCTATGCTTAAAGCATAAAGTCCAATGATTGATAATGGATATCCAGAACTATTTGCTAAAACAACTACTCCATAACCGTCTCTAGGAAGATAACCGGCGTAAGCAGTATGAACAAGAATTGAACCACTATGTGAAACTAGTTTACGATCATAGAATTTTTCAGTTATCATCCAACCATATCCATAGGATTCATCGCCGAATAATTTATAAGGATAATCAACACGCTTCTCTTCAACAGTTTTAACAACTTCTTCTGATAAAACTATTGAATTATTGAAAACACCTCTATTGATCAACATAGTTAAGTATTTAGACATATCGTTGACATTACTTATTAAACCACCATCAGCTGTTACTCCAAAGGGGAATTTCGTTTTAACGAGGTTTCCATTTTTATCTATTAAATACGGTACAGCTGTATCAAAATCTTTTCTAAAATCTTCTTCACTAAAATAAGTCTTATTCATATTTAGCGGTTTTAAAATAGTCTTTCTAACATAATCTTCATAGCTCATACCGGTTACTTTCGATACGATATATCCTAGTAAAACATATCCTTCATTCAAATAGTAGAATTTCTCTCCTGGTTTAGAAACAGCCCATTCACTTGAATTATTCATGAATAGAATAATATCTTCAGGTTTAGAAATAGGAAGCCAAGCAGTATCTAGTTCAAGGACGCTTCTAATAAATGCTTCAGCATAACCAAGTGCTGGTAAACCCGTTGTATGTGTCAATAAGTCTTTAACTCTAATATCTCTACCAAATGGTTTAACATTGAATTCGGGAATATATTTAACAACACTATCTTCGAGATCTATTAAACCTTCAAAACTTAATTTAACAACACAGAGTGCTGTAAAAGACTTTGTAACAGAACCGATACCATAATTTGTATTAAGAGTCGCGGGTAAACCGCGTTCAACATCTCTAAAACCAATAACTCTACTATAGATAAATTCGCCGTTTTTATCAACAACACCTATAGCTAAACTAGGGAGTTTAGTTTCACGCACTTTCTCCAGTATAAATGAATCGAGAAGAGACCAGTCGGTAGTCAAAGCAATCACCTTAAACACTAGTTAAGAGTATGGTAAAACATTTATAAATTCTATCAAATGTAGCGAGAGTTTCAAAACCAATTGTTTAATTAATTATTTAAGATTCGACAATTATTGATTCAAAACATTGTTTAACTTCATTC